>Ga0208960_1000007_pt1 | contig 135658 bp, 129 predicted proteins | sample GreLakmeON33MSRF_FD_187703 | JGI IMG/M metagenome (GOLD analysis project Ga0208960, IMG submission 187703) | Freshwater lentic microbial communities from great Laurentian Lakes, MI, USA - Great Lakes metaG ON33MSRF (SPAdes) | ecosystem: Environmental > Aquatic > Freshwater > Lake | place... | reverse complement strand
CTCGTCCAGAATCCCATCGTCCTGTTGCTCGACGAGCCCTTCAGTAATTTGGACCCCGATATGTCGGGACGCATGCGCCAGGAGCTCCACGACCTGCTACGCCGGACGAAGACGACGACCATCCTCGTGACACATGACCATGACGAAGCCTTTGCCATGGCCGATCGGATTGCCGTCCTCAACCAGGGCCGCCTGGAGCAATTCGATACGCCAGAAATGATGTATCACCTACCGGCCACACCCTTCGTGGCCGACTTTGTTGGCCAGGCGGACTTTATTCCTGGAACCGTATCGCACGGCATGGTCCAGACCGAACTGGGGGAATTTCCCGATACCCTCGAATGTCAGGACGGTACAACCGTGGTCGTCATGATCAGACCGGACGACATTCACCTCGTCCCGACGGAAGGCGCCAGATCCCGCGTCATTTCCCGCCAATTCCGCGGCTCGGAAAATCTCTACACGGTCAGCCTTCCCTCCGGTCAAATCGTCCATAGCAGTCAAGGCTCCACGAGCATTTATCAGGCAGGCACAGCGGTGGAGCTCCGGGTCCTGGCGACCCACACAGTACTCTTTCGACAAGAAACGTCAGCCGGCTAGAGGTCGCACCGGAGGCTACCGAGTGTACGAAAAATTGACAGGCTTTCCCACGATCTGGCATTGATAGAGACGTACGACGGGTCCCGCCCCCACCGGTCCGTGAGTCACGCAACGAAAGTGAGATCTCCTCCATGAACGCACTGCAAAACGTCGTCGATTACGGCATCATCGGGCTCCTCTTGGCGCTCAGCCTCTGGACTATGGCCGTGGCGGTCGAGCGGTGGATTTTTTACCGCCGCATCAATCTTGCCCAGTACCCCAGCAGCCTGGGGCTGGAAATGGCTCTAACCAAACGATTAGTCGTCATCGGCACGGTCGCCGCAAACGCCCCCTATATCGGCCTGCTAGGCACCGTGCTAGGCATCATGCTCACCTTCCATACGATGGGCACCTCCGGCACCATGGCCGTCAATGCCATCATGATCGGGCTCAGCCTGGCGCTGAAAGCGACGGCGGTCGGACTACTGGTCGCGATTCCCTGCGTCGTCATGAACAACGTGCTTCGGAGAAAAGTCACCGAGCTCCTCGCGCTACACAAGGAACAGCATGCAGCGCGACATTGATCAGATCAACGTCATTCCCCTCGTGGACGTCATGCTGGTCCTCCTGGTCATCGTCCTGACCACCGCCACCTTTATCAGCAGCGGCCAGATTCCGGTCAATTTGGCTAAAGCGAAAGAAGTCGGCGACCGTAAGGATGCCCCGGTTGTGATCACCCTAACTGCCGAGGGCGCGCTCTTCTTCAACGATCATGCCATTCCTGCAGGGGGGCTCTCGGGCGCCCTGGCGTCGGAGCCTCGAGAATCGACGGTCGTCGTGCGGGCGGATAAAGTCATCCAGCTCGAACGGTTCGTATCCGTGGTGGATGAAGTGCGGGGGCTGGGATTTCAACAAATCAGCCTGGAGGTCGTTCGGCTGTGACCGCTGCCGGACCACAGCACTTCGAAAGCCAGAAGAGTTCTCACGTACAAGGCTGGGCCGTCTCTCTCCTCTTACATGGAGCAGTGGTGCTCGGCGCAGTCCTGCTCGTAAAGGAGATCCAACTCGGGCCGCAAGAAAAGCTGTTCAAGTGGGACGCCTTGCTCGTCTCCCCGACAGAACTAGTGACACGGGACTCGTCACCCCCGAGCCAGGCCCAGGCCCAGCCTGCACCGCAAACCCAGTCGCCACAGACCACTCCATCGATTACTGAACAAACCGTCACTCCAGTGGCCCCAAAAACTCCTGTACCGCCTCCACCACAACCGGCTCAGCCGATCAAACATGAAACTGCAGCCCCGGTGGTCACAAACGCCCCAGCCGTCGAAAACCCAAGCGAAGCGCCGGTGGCCGCTCCTGCGAAACCTACGGCACAGACGCCTCCGCCCAGGCCTCCGGCACTCCTGGAGCCGACAGCCAAACCTGACGCAGTGCCAGCGCAAACTGCCGGGATCGTCCCTGCGCCAGCAAACGAACTGGCGAAACGAGACTATGGATGGCTCGCTGAAGCGATTATACGGCGAGTGGAAGAACTGAAACGCTACCCAGCTGCAGCCCGAATCGAGCGAGCCGAAGGAAGGGTGATGGTTAAAATAGTGCTCAGTGAAGATGGCAGCGTCGGCGAGATTGAGGTGGTTCAGAGTTCAGGATTCCCCAGCCTCGACAAGGCTGCGATTGAAACCATCAGGCAGGCAGCCCCTTTCCACCTGCCCCATCCACTGGGCCGACCACAATTGACGATTAAGATTCCCATCAGCTATCGATTGGATTCGTAGGCTGAAGCGGAACGTATTCTGCTAACTTCAGCACTCCTGTTGCTGCCAATCTCTCAGAATTTCCTGTCGATCAAATGTCAGCACGTAGCCGCGGCAAAAGGCTGAACGGGCTGTGCCGGTGTAGCCTGAAGTGGCACTTCCCCGGTCAAAATAGGTCCAGACTATTCGATGGCCCTCACGCTGCTCAATCTCATGGGGCGGGCCATAGCGCTTGGCCACTTGCTCGGTCGTGGCTTCATTAATGCGACCTTTGAAGTGCTGGGCTTCGAACTCCGAACAAGCACTGACTGCCCCTAGGGCACAGATAAGTACGAGTTGCTCCAGGGTCCTCAATGTTGAGCCTGTCCTTTCGCGTCGGAATCAGACGGAAACAGGACGCGGGTCTTTAGCCCGGATGAGACAAACACGCGGCCGTCGTGCCCGACAATAATAGCCTCGACGTCCGGCAGCTGCTCGACCAGTTCCATGCCCCGTTTCGGTCCCATCACAAAAATGCCTGTATCGAGGCCATCGGCCCAAACCCCTTCCTTGGCAATCACCGTCACGCTCTGGCAACCGCGCGCCGGCTGGAGCGTGAGCGGATCGAGAATGTGATGATAGCGGACACCGTCACGCTCGAAGAACCGCTCATAATCTCCGGCGGTAGAAATGGCTTCGTCTTGTAAATCGATCCAGGCCAATACCGCTCCGTCCTGTCGCGGATGCTGAATGCCGACGGGAAACATCTTCCCGCCAGGCAACCGGCCGAATGTTTTGATATCCCCTGAAAGCGCCACGACTCCGGCAACAGCCCCGGCCTTCTGCATGACCGTCACGGCTTGATCGGCTGCGTAACCCTTGCCGATCCCTCCCACATCGATCCTCATACCTATTTTCTCAAGATAGATCGTCCGCCCCCGCGCGTCGATATAGACAGCTTGCAGATCCACCAAAGGACGAAGGGCCTCCAGTTCAGATGCCGTCGGTATCCGTTGGCCTTCGGTCACGCGCCAGGCATCGACCGCCGGGCCAATGGCAATATTGAAACCGCCACCGGTCATCTCCGCTGCCTGCATTGCGCGTTGAACGACCGTCAATGTTTCGGGACTTACAGAAACCGGCATGACTCCCGCCGCAGCATTCACGCGAGAAAGCTCGCTCGTTGGAATCCAGGTGCTCAGCAACTGCTCAAGCCGCTTGATTTCCATAAACCCGGCATTGATCGCCTTGTTCGCATCTTCATGAGTGAGCGCCACAGCGGTGACGGAAACAAGCGTTCCCATATGCATCTGTGTCCGCTTCACCACCACAGCCGGACCACCAGATGCGAGAGCTGCATAACCAGATCCCACGAGAAGGATCAGGGAGAAACACCAGACAAGTCCGCCAGTCTGACTCGTGCTCATCAATAGGCTCCTACCAAACATGCCGCTGAAAGTATCGTGGATAGCGAGGATATGGGAGTACTTCATAGAGGCGCGTTTCCATCGTCGAGGGCTCAGGGAGGACGGACGTGATGGGACCTCCTTGCAATGCAGGATACTGTTTTGCAAGGAACGCATCAGTCTGCGATCGATCATCGCCGTCCATCACCATCGACAGGATTACCATGCGCCCATAGCGGGGCGAATCAACAGCAAACCGCCAGGTCCCCACATCGGTCACCCTATCTTGGCTAACAGAGAAAGCTGCGCTCACGTCCGCCATTGACATAAAGGGCCCCTCGCTGATCTGCACGCGATTGAGGCGATAGTCTCCGACAGGCAACGCAATCGCAAAATACCGATCCTTGGACTTGATTTCCACAGTAAACCGTTCGTGCGTTCGTTGATCTTCCATCTCGAAAAAGCGCACTTCCGCTGCGTACATTCTGCCTCGTTCACCAGTCACAACCGTAACGACCCGTCCCACGACCAATGGTCCGTCAGGGTCAGGGGCTTCAACGAGCGAAGGCAAGTCCGCTACGCACCCCACAGAAATCAATGCAATTCCAGCGATCCAGGCAAAATTAGTCCACATTCGACCACCCCACTTTTATCGTGCCTGCATTATAGGCAAGCCCTGGCCTGATTGCATATCCTTCCTTGCCATCTGGGGGATAGCTCCCTCTTGACAATGAGAAAAAATTAAGATATTAATAATCGTTCTCAATTTCATTTACGGAAATGGTTCGCACCATAACGGCAACAAAAACTCCCGCGTCGGGGCTCTGTAATAGCAAAGAAACTCGATGCGAATGCGGACAGCTAATTGCCAAAGTTCGCGAACAAGGTCTCGATCTGAAGTGCAAACGTTGCAAAAGGATTGTCATGATCCCCTTCACAGCCATTGAGGGGTGGACAGAGCTTGCATCCGGTTACACATCATGAGAAGAGGCGGTCACGCATCTCTCGTGCGAGCACTCACTGGCCTATCCATACGACTAGATACCTGCGAGTCCCGAGTCAGACCATCACCACTATTTTCAGGGAGTTTTGCAATGAGGATACCGTCAATTCTTGTGGCTCTTTCGATCATTGCGCTGTCGGTCACACCAGTCTTCGCAGAGGAAAGCCTTGAGCAACGAGTAAAGAGACTTGAGGAGGCGGTAAAGAAATCGCAGGAGAACGAATCCCGAGAAGTTCGCATCGAACGTTCATCTCCTCCGGCAACCCAATACCCAACCCCAACCGGACCAATGACTGACATCAGGGTCGAACGAAAGGGAGAGGAAAACATCCCCCTGGGGTTCGGCTCGACCGGATCAGGCAAACTGATCTATGCCAAACCTTTCTTAAGCGCGCCGAAGGCCACGATCGGTGGCTACGCAGATGTCATGCATAATAATCTTTCGCGTCAAAACTTGGACAATCCCAGCCGCAATAGTTTTGGCCAACAGCGGATGGTGCCCTTCATCTATGCGGACATTACCGAGCATGTGAAGTTTGCCACAGAAATCGAGATGGAGCGCGGCGGGACGAATGCTCCGCAAGGAACTGACGGCTCCATGCAGATTGAGTTCGCACAAATCGACTACCTCGTGACGGAAGCGATCAATATTCGGGCCGGCATCCTCCTAGTGCCGATTGGTAAGTTTAATTTACTGCACGACTCGCCCTTGAACGATCTGGTCGATCGGCCGATGGTCTCCAGAATCATCATCCCGAGCACCTGGTTCGAAGCAGGTGCCGGCCTCTATGGTACCGTCTATCCCTCCTCACAATCTAAGCTGGACTATGAAATCTACGTGGTCAACGGGATGAGCCAAACCGCCGGCGCAATCACCGATCAGGGAGTCCGAAGCACACGAGGCAGCGTCTCTCGGGACCGTGACGACAACAAAGCAGTCGTCGGACGCCTTGCGTTCAGTCCGAGGCTAGGCATTGAAGTCGCCGGCTCTGGCTTCCATGGTCAATACAAGCCGGCAAACGGTAGCGCTGCAGCCGGATACATCGATATCGTTGCCCTAGACTGGACACTCCAACGAGGCCCATTTGAGGTGATCGGAGAATCCGCCTGGTCCAGAATCAGCAACAATAACGCAACTGGCACTACCGGTAGCGGCATCGGGCCGGCTGGCATGCAGGGCTACTACATTCAGGGGAATTATCACTTCATGCCTGACGTCCTAAAGAAATGGGCTCCAAGCCACTTCTCGGATGCCTCAACCTTTACCGCCGTCATGCGCTGGGAACATGTGGACACCGACACCGATGACCGTACTCGACGGACGCCCAATACTCTAGGAAATCGCCGGGAAATGGAACGACTGACGCTCGGCTTGAACTTCAGGCCGATTGAAGATACGGTACTTAAGTTCGATTGGCAGTTTAATACCCAGAAAAACGCATTGGGTTTGACCGATGCCGGGGACATGGGCAATTCAAATAGCCCGATGAATGGGAATGGGTTCTTGATTCAAGCGGCAACATACTTCTAGCCATAGCACTCAAGCGTTCCACCTTGAGGTGGACCGCTTCAAAGAGGGATAAGACAGGTTACTCATGATTCATCGAGTATTCGCACTGTTCCTGTTACCAGCTGTCCTGACCGCCTGCGCCTCCACCAGCGGCATGCAGGAACGGTATGCAGTGTGCCGCTATGACCATGCCTGGGAGGCAGCGCTCGATGCAGCAAAAGATCGCGCGATCAACACGCAGGATAAGGATGTGGGCCTAATCGTGACCGGCTGGCTGGAAATCCCGATGCCGGGACGGACCTTTGGTGCGCTTCAACGTGACTTGGCGAACAGCAAAGATCGGTCCCGTATTACCCTCACCGTGAAACGACTCGACGACGTGACAAAAGTTAGTTTTATAGAGGAGCGGCAGCGCTGGGCCTTTCGAGGGGGCTCCCGCCTCTTCGGCTGGGCCGACACCGATCCGTCAGCAGATGTCATGAACGATGTACAACGTCGTCTTGACGCCAAATTAAAGGAGCATGGATGCTCACTACCCTGAGTGCGTTTCGCACCGTCGCCCTTGCAGTCCTGTTGACATCCTCAACACTTCCCGTCCTGGCCGGCGAGAAGATCTGGGATAATGAGTTGCGCCGATTTCTTAAAGATGACGATTTCAAGTATGAAGAGTTCATGACGGAAGAAGAAGCGCTGAAGGCCGTCATGCCAAAGACTCAGCAGGTTCGCAAGGAACTGATCAGACTTACCTCAGAGAAGAAGGAACTGATCGAACAGCGGATCGGATGGAAGTTCCCCGAGGATTCGTTCGAACTCTACATCGGTCAAACCGGTGACAAAATCGACGGCTACGCCATAATTCAGCATACCATCGGCAAGTACAAGCCCATGACTTATATGGTCGGCGTCGATACCAAGGGAGCCTGTACCGACGTGGAGCTCCTCGTGTTTCGGGACGCCAAGGGCGGTGAAGTCAGGACAAAACGCTTCAACGCTCAGTACGACGGCAAGACCGTGTCGGACCCGATCAGGATCAACAAGGACATCATTAACATCAGCGGGGCCACCATGTCTGTGCGCTCCATGAGCGCTGGCGTCAAACGCGTGCTGGTCCTCATCGACGAATTCTATTTGAAACCGGCAGGATTGGGGAGCGATACTATCTCATCCCGCAAGACTGACAAGGGCTTATTCACATCAATTTTCGGCAACTAAGATAAGCGGACCGAGTGTCCCCGTATGAGAAACTTCAATCAACGATTCAAACTCCGTGACTCAGACCGGCACATCCGGCTGGTCTACACCTTTTTCCTCTTCCTCATGCTGGTCGGCTTTACCTTTTCCTTCTTCTGGGCCCACAGCATGACGGGGCTGTCGCCGGAAGGAATCGCCAAGCACTATCGGGGCTCGGACATCACATTCGGCGAGCCGATGTCGTTCAGAGAGCTGGCAGAAATCACCCACTTCCACCTCTTTACGATGCCGGTCGTGTTCATGATCCTGGTCCACGTGCTCTACCTCACCAACGTTAGCAGCAGGCTGAAAGTCGTCACAACCTGGATCTCCTTTGGCGGCGTGACGCTGGACCTCTTGTCCCCCTGGCTCATCAGCTATATCTCGCCGGTATTCGTGATCACGATGCTGACGGGCGACACCCTCATGACCGTGGGATTCCTCATCATGATGGTGATCCCCCTCTACGAGATGTGGGTCTTAAAGCAGCCGTTGATGGGAGGCAAGCACGGGGGGCAGGAATAGACTGATAGACGGTTCTCCGGCAGGCACTCGCCTCAAAGCAACTCACGCCACGACACATCTTGCTCGAAAATATTAGCCTGCCTCGCGATAGCCGCATTCTTCGCTGCGGCATTGCACGCTGCGGCCAACCTGCTTGCTGAGTTTCTCGATAAGAAACGGGGCGCTGCAGGTCGGGCAGGCCTTGTTGATCGGGCGATCCCACATGGCATATTCGCAGGCTGGATACTTGCTGCAAGCGAAAAATGCCCTAGCTCCTTTCTTCGTGCGTTTCTGAACGAGATCGCCGCCACAACCCGACTGCGGGCATCTCACGCCCAGCGAGAGCGGTTTAGTCGTTTTACACTCAGGATAGGCGGAGCAGGCGATGAACTTGCCAAACCGCCCGGTCTTTACCACCATTGGGCTGCTGCATTTCTCACACTTCTCATCCGTCGTCATCTCGATCTTCGGGACAATCTTAATGGTGCCGTCTTCGAGCTTCTCGAAGTTCTGCGTGTTCTTGCAGGGCGGCTTATCCTTATAAGCCGGACAGGCGAGGAACTTGCCATTGCGGCCCCATTTAATCTCCATCATCTTGCCGCACTTCTCGCAGGGAATATCCGTGGGAGGCTCTACGATATCCTTGGGCCCAGGGATCGTCTTCGCCTTCTCCAGATCCGCCGTAAAGGGCCCGTAAAATTCGCGCACCGCCATCACCCAGGGCTTGCTACCTTCTTCCACTGCATCCAACTCCTCCTCCATATGCGAGGTGAAGTCGACGTTAATCAGGTCAGGGAATCCCTTCATCAGGAAGTCGTTCACCGTCCGCCCTGTTTCGGTGGGACCGAACCGTCCATCCACCTTCTCGGCATATTTGCGATCCTGGATCGTCGAAATGATGCTCGCATAGGTAGACGGCCGGCCAATACCTTTTTCTTCTAATTCCTTGATCAGTAAGGCCTCGTTGTACCGGGGCGGAGGCTGGGTGAAATGTTGCTTTGAAAGGACGCCGGGAACCGTCTGGCCATCCAAAGAGACGAGCTGCAGCTTCTCGCCCTCGTTGAGCAAGGGCAACTGGCGCTCCGCCTCGTCTTCGACTTCCTGTTCGCCTTTTTGCTTCTGGGCGAAGAGCTCTTTGTCGCTCCCCTCCATATAGACGATCGTATGGCCGGGAAACTTCACCACGGTGCCGGTCGAGCGGAACAGGTATTTGCCAGTCGTCTTGACGGGGCTCGAGACCACGCGAGTCACATCGAAAATGGCCGGCACCATCTGCGACGCAATAAACCGATTCCAGATCAGCTGGTACAACTTATAGATATCCGGCTCGAGATACTGTTGGATTGACTCAGGGTCACGAGATGCTGCTGTAGGACGAATCGCTTCGTGGGCCTCTTGCGCCGCCTTTTGTATCTTGTACACGTTCGGCGTGGCCGGCAGGTATTCTGCGCCGAAGCGCGCCTGAATAACCTGGCGCGCTTCCTCCATCGCTTCATTCGAAATGCGCGGCGAGTCAGTTCTCATATAGGTAATGAGACCGGTCTGGCCCTCCGCCCCGATCTCGATGCCTTCGTACAGCTTCTGCGCCAAAGTCATCGTCTTCTTCGAGGAGAAATGCAGCTTCCGCGCCGCTTCCTGCTGAAGTCGGCTGGTAATAAATGGGGCGACGGGATTCCGTTTCTTTTCTTTCCGGTCAATCGAGTCGACGGCAAACTCTTTCCCTTGAATCGCATCAACGACGCGCTGCGCCTCGGGCTCTGTCGCAATCGAGGCCTCCTCGCCATTGATGCTATGCAGCGTAGCTTGGAATGGAGGAGGATTGGCCCCGGACAACGTCACCGCAATGGACCAGTATTCCTCGGCGCGAAAGGCTTCTCGTTCCTGTTCTCGTTCGCAAATCAACCGCATCGCCACGGACTGGACCCGGCCCATGCTGAGGCCACGGCGCACCTTGGTCCAGAGCAATTGGCTGCCCTGGTATCCGACGATCCGGTCAAGCACCCGGCGGGCCTGCTGCGCATTCACCAGCTGCATATCGACCTGTCCGGGCGACTGCAACGCGCGCTTGATAGCCGCTTCCGTAATTTCGTTGAAACGCACACGGAAGATCTTACTGCTCTCGGTCTTTTTCTTGGACTTGGATTTAGGTTTCCCGAGCAATTCCTGTTCGAGATGCCAGGCGATGGCTTCCCCTTCTCTATCAGGGTCCGGCGCCAGGAACACTTTGTCGCAGGCTTCCGCCTTGGCTTTAATCTCAGATAGAATTTTCGCTTTGCCTTTGATCGTCACATATTGCGGTTCGAAATCGTGCTCCACGTCGACGCCTAGCTTACTGGTGGGGAGATCCTTAATATGCCCGACCGACGCCATGACGGTATAGCCACGCCCCAAATACTTGCCGATAGTACGGGCTTTCGTCGGAGACTCAACAATGATCAATGCCTTGGCCATGAAAACTCCGGTTCGCTGTGAGGCTATCCTTCACATCCGTATGAAATAATATTCATCTCTGCAACTGTTCTTCGATTACACTCGAAAGTAACGTTGCCTCGGCAGCCGTCGCACGCCTGCCCCCACGATCGCCACAGCCAACTCATTCTGTCCGTCAATGTGCCGGTGAGGAGAAGAGTGGAAGAGGGTCCCCCTCCTCCCTCGATCGCTCGCAAGCGAAGTTCAACCTCTCGTTGCACTAAGGCCATACGATAGCCCAAAGGCTCTGCGGCTTCAACGGAGGGACCGCCATCTACAGATTGGCTATCCACAGATCTCGCCGCACGGAAGCTACGACCCTACAGCACCGCCAAATCGTATTGTTCCAAATGCAACTGCGCGTCCGGCATCACAATGATCTTCACGGAACATTCCCGCTCCACCGCCTCAAGGCCCTGCCGCTCTTCATCTTGCAACAGCCCGACGACCGAGGGATGGGCGCCGACGACGATCTTGTGGAGCTCGGGGCTGCTGCCGATCCGACGAACATCGCGGAAAATTTCATAGACCACCGTGGTGGGCGACTTCGTATAGCCACGGCCTTCGCAATAGTGACAGGGCTCAGAGAGCGAACGCAGGAGATCTTCGCGCACCCGCTCACGGGAAATCTCGATCAATCCCAGATCGGAAATTCTGGATACTCTGGTTCGCGCCTTGTCGGTCGACATAGCATCGAGCAATGCGTGATACACCTTATCGCGGTTCTTCTCCCGCTCCATATCGATGAAGTCCACGATGATGATCCCGCCGATCCCGCGCAACTTCATCTGATAGGCCACCTCTTTCGCGGCCTCCAGATTGTTCTGGAGGATGGTCGCTTCCTGATCGCGTTTCCCGACGAACCGTCCGGTATTGACGTCGATGACGGTCATCGCTTCGGTATGGTCGATGACAAGGTGCCCGCCGGACTTGAGCCAGACCTTACGACTGAGGGCCCGCGCCATCTCCTGCTCGACGCCCAGGTGATCGAAGAGACTTTCGTCCTTGTCGTAGAAATGGATGCGGGAGGTTTGCTCAGGAGAGAACCGCTGCACGAAATCACGAATCGCCTGATACTCCTCGCGCTCGTCGATCCAGAGCCGATCGACTTTCTTCCCGAAGAGATCGCGCACGACGCGAAAGCTCAGGCTCAAGTCGGTATGGAGCAAGGCTGGCGCCTCCTTCTGCTCGCGCTTCGACAAGATGTCCTGCCAGAGCACATGCAAAAATTCGACGTCGGACCGCAACTCGTCTTCTTTAACTCCGTCGCTGACCGTGCGGACGATGTAACCGCAGCCTGGCTGCCGCACCCGCTTCATGATGTCCTTGAGCCTGGCTCGCTCTTCGTCATGGGCGATGCGGCGGGAGACGCCGATGTGCTCCACGTTAGGCATGAACACGAGATACCGGCCAGGGAGCGACACATAGGTCGTGACCCGCGAGCCCTTCGTCCCGATCGGCCCCTTGGAAATCTGGACCATCAGCTCCTGCCCTTCGGTCAGCAGCTGTTCAATCGGCTTGGAGCTTTGGCGTCTGGGGCCCATCATGTCCCCGTCTTTATCGGCATCCTCATCCACATCGACGAGGGTATCGCCAGGCTCGGCGTCCAGCGACAAATCCGAGACGTGCATGAAGGCCGCTTTCTCGAGGCCGATATCCACAAAGGCCGCCTGCATACCAGGCAGCACCTTCGCCACTTTTCCTTTATAAATATTCCCGACGAAGTCTTTGTGCTTTACCCGATCCCCGAAGAGATCCGTCACGACTCCGCCGTCCAAGACCGCGACGCGAGTTTCTTCGCGTGCGACTGTAATAGCAATTTCTACTCCCATACCAACTCCTTCCGTTCAGGCGAACCGTCGAACCGATGGGGAGGACGAACGCGGGGAATCCCCAGGTTCTGAGCTCCTCTCAACACCTCGTCGACCAACGGTTGCCACCATACATAGCTCCCTAGACCTCTATCCCAATTCATCCGAGACCGCGCAATCACCTGTTCACTGAAGAAAGCTCAATCGACGACGTTTGACATTTAAGAGCAGACCGAGCGACGCCAGCGTCATCACCGTCGCGCTCCCCCCGTAACTCATAAGGGGAAGGGGAATCCCTACGATGGGAAACATGCCCGCCGTCATCCCGATATTGACCACAATGCAAAAACTCAACAGGCAGGTAATGCCGACCGCCAGCAGCGCCCCGAGTTGGTCCTTCGCGCGCGACGCAATTTCCAACGACAGCCAGATCAAGGCCGCAAACAACGACAATAGCGCCAGCACTCCTAAGAATCCCCATTCCTCGGCAAAGACCGAAAAAACGAAGTCGGTGTGCCCTTCGGGCAAAAACTTCAATTGGCTCTGGGTCCCTCCGTAGAGTCCCTTCCCCGTCAATTCTCCCGCACCAATGGCAATCCTAGATTGAAGCGCATGGTATCCCTTACCGCCCGTATCATGCGTCGGATCGACAAAGGCCATAATGCGCTGCCGCTGATAATCATGCAATGCCCCCCACATCGCCTCCCAGGCGAAGGGAAACAACATCAGCGAAGACAAGAGGATCACGCCCAGGGCCTTCGACCTCATCTTCACCATTAGCAACATCCCCGCATAGACCGCCAAGAAGCTCAGCCCACTCCCGAGATCCGGCTGTTTGAGGATCAGGAGCAGCCCGGGAAAGACCAGAAGTCCCGGCAACACCACCCGCTGGAGCCATCCGACCCTTGGCGCCCTTGAATAGTAATGCGCCAAAGTCAGGATAAGAACTAACTTAGCAAACTCCGATGGCTGAAACGCAAAGGGTCCCAGGGGAATCCACCGTTGCGCCCCCCGGCTGCTCTTGCCTTCAAACAGCACAACCACCAAAAGAACCAGGATAATCGCATAGGCAGGATACGCTAACCGGGCGATTCGATGATAGTCCGAGAGCCACATGACCAGGAACGCGACCGCGCCGAGCAGAATCCAGACAACCTGTTTGGCATAAAAGGGGAACGCCGCATTCTGGTCGCGCGTCACGCTATAAATCGACAACACGCCGATCCCCAGGATGGCCACAATCAGTCCGATAAAGCGGAGATCAAAACTGTCAAAGCCTCGGCTATTGATTGCCCGGTCGATCATCGTGGGCCCGGGCCTCCGGCATCACTGTCCCGCGTAACCATGCCATTCGTGGCGCTGGCAGAAATCGGCGGCATCAGCTTCACATAGGTCTCGATCAGTTCTTTCGCAAGAGGCGCCGCGGCGGACCCCCCATGGCCCATATGTTCCCCCAGCACCGCGACGGCAATGGTCGGCGCGTCGACCGGCGCGAAGGCCACAAACCAGGCATGGTCGCGCAACTTCTTCGGAATATCCTTCTCGGCCCTTTTTTCTTTCCCCAAAGCCGTCGTCTGAGCCGTACCGGTCTTCCCGGCAATCGTGATCAACGCCGACTTCGCCCGCGTGGCAGTCCCCTCTTTCACCACCCCGGCCAGCGCCTCTTTAATCAACGGCAAGATCTCAGGCCTCAGCTTCAACGTGCGCTTGGGAACTGTCGGCCGCGCCTGCAGCTCTCCGGTCGCTCGGTCCATCACCGCCTGGACCAATCGCGGACGAAAGGCTACGCCGTCGTTGGCCACTGTGCCGATCAGACTCGCCATCTGCAGCGGAGTCACATTCACATAACCCTGTCCGATCGAAGCCGAAATCGTTTCACCTGGCAACCAGGGTTCATTCTTGGCCTTCAGTTTCCAAGCTGCGGAGGGCACAATTCCGATCCGTTCAGACGGCAGCTCGACCTCCGTCTCCTCTCCCAACCCGAACTGATGGGCAAAGAAGGCCATCGTCTCGATGCCCATCCGCTGCCCGACCGTATAAAAATACACGTCACAGGATTGCACCAGGGCGCGCCGAAGATCCACCGATCCATGCCCACCGGCCTTCCAGTCATGGTACAGGCGGCGACCGAATTGATAGCCTCCATTGCAGTGGATGGTGGTCGCAGGCGTTACCGTATTGGTCTCCAGCGCGGCAGCGGCCATCATCACTTTAAAGACCGAGCCGGGCGGGTACTGGCCTTGCGAGGCGCGATTATTCAACGGACGTCCTTCATTTTGCACGAACTCGGCCCATTGCTTCGGAGTAAGTTCCCGCGAGAGGATGTTCGGATCAAAGCCTGGCCGACTCGCCATAGCCAGCACGTCGCCCGTCCTAGGATCCAGCGCAACGATCGCACCAGATTCATCTCCCAATAGATTTTCTGCCACCTTTTGCAGCCGCACGTCGATCGTCAAATATAAATTATCTCCGGCATGGGGCGGTTCCACGACTACCGTGCGTTTCTCGTGGCCCACCGCATCGACTTCAATACTTTTCTGCCCTGCCTGCCCCCGCACAAACCGGTCAAAGAACTTCTCCACGCCATATTGGCCAACAATGCTGCCTTGATGCAGATCTGAAAACTCCGGCCGCTCCAACTGCTCGGGCGAGACTTCCCCGACGTAGCCCAACAGATGCGACGCCACCACACCACCGGGATAATTCCTCTGGGATTCGACTTGCACTATGACCCCGGGCATATCTAAACGATGGGATTCGATTAACGTCGCTTCACGGAGGCTTAAACGACCCTTCACCTTGCGTGGCAATTGTTTGCTGCCTTTTGCCATGATCTTCTTCCGGACAAATACAGGATCCAGCCCTAATAGGTTGGTCAGCTGATCAATGAGCACATTACGATCCTTGACGTCCTCGAGCGACACATAGAGCGTAAAGCTGGGAACATTGTTTGCCAGCAACACTCCATTGCGGTCATAGATCAGCCCTCGCGCCGGCTCCATGATGACTGAGCGGGTACGATTATTCTCGGAGAGATCGAGGTAGTAGCGCCCCTCACGAATCTGCAAGTGCCAAAGCCGCAACCCTAAAAGGGCCACAACAAGCAGCAGCCCCACGCGCAGAATGATCAGCCGGCGTTGGAGCTCACCCAGTTCAGAATCGTGTAGGCCAGCTGTTGCCATAACTCACAGTTACTATTATTCCGCCGAGCCCATCACTGAGACCATTATTCGGTCCTCAGACGGGCTAACTGAAACCGTTGCGAGAGCAGCCAATAAAGCCCTGTTCCGACGAGCCCGTCAAAACAGGCTTGAGGCAGAACGATCGCTCCCACCATCTGCCAGACCTGCGCGAGATCAATATTCTTGGAGGTTGCAGCTTCGAGCAATCCGATCGCCAGGGACACCGCCAGCAATCCGACACCCACTGAGATCGATGTCACTTGCGATACCTGCCGTCCCAAGAGTCCCGCTAAGAGCCCCACGCCGCCGTTCGTCAGGAGACTGAGCCCCAGTTCGCTGGCAGAGAACAGATTCAACACCCAGCCGATCGCAAGCCCCACGAGCAGGCCTTCCATTTCACCGGCAAACAGCCCGACAAACGCGGCAGCCACCAGCCCTAAATCCGGCTTAATATTCCAGACGCTTAGATGTGGCAGCAGCGTCGCTTGAACAGGGACGAGCAGCAGTACAAGAATCAGACCGAGGTGAAGTTTCATAATTACGGCTTCCCGGGCGGATCCACTTCTCTTGCAGCCTTCGTGGACTGTCCGGACGACGCCTGAATCACCAACACTTCCTCCACATGACCGACATCGACTTCCAGCATCAGCTCAGCAGACTGGAACAGGGCGCCTTCTTGCTTATCGATATGCATAATCGTGCCGATCGCGAGCCCCCGCGGGAAGTCACCGATGAGGCCCGACGTCACAACCCGATCACCGTGTTGAAGCGTTGACAGCAACGGAAGATATTTCAGCTGGGCCCGCCCCTGCTGGGTGCCCTCCACAACCCCTTCGTCTCTCGTCCGCTGAATGAGACCAGCGATCGCGTTATTCGGGTCCGTTACCAGGAGCACCACTGAGGAGCCCCCGGTCGTTTTCACGATGCGCCCGACGACACCGGCAGGCGTAATCACGCCCATGTCCGGCTTGATCCCGTCGCGCTCGCCCTTATTGAGGATGAGGGCTTGATACCGGTTAGTAGTGTCGCGTCCGATGACCCGGGCGGCAACCATCGTGGGGAGCGCTTGTTCCTGAAATTGCAACAAGGCCGTCAGTCGCTCAGTCGCGGCAGCCAGCTCATGCAACTGGCTGTTTTGTCCGCGCAACCATTCGATGTCTTTTCGGAGTTGCTGGTTCTCGTCCCAGACGCCTTGCAAAACGACGTAACGCTGCCAGCGATTGGCAATTCCCGTATCGATGGACGCAATCACTTCGAGCGGAATACTCGCGACGTGCCCGACTGGCCCGCCGAGATACTGCAAGAGTCCTTGGATTTCACGGTGGAACAGAAAAACAGCCGCCAGCAGAAGTGCGAAGCAGGCGAACGCCCGCCGTCTGGAACCGGAAGAAGAACGCGAGTTAGCCATCCTCATAAAGAAGTTAGGAGCGGAACCTTATCGGTACGTGTTGGCCTGGGACATAACCGACACCTTGGCCAGCAGATCCAACTCATCGAGGATTTTCCCAACCCCCAAGACCACGGAGGTCAAGGGATCGTCCACGGTGATAATCGGCAGATTCGTCTCCTCACGGAAGCGGATATCCATGCCCTTCAGCAAAGAGCCGCCGCCGGTCAGCACGATGCCACGGTCGATAATATCTCCCGCCAACTCCGGCGGGGTGTTCTCCAGGGCCACTTTAATCGCGTCCACGATCGTGCCGATCGTTTCCTGCAGCGCTTCCCTGATTTCCGCGTCGTCCACCACCAACGTGCGGGGAATCCCAGAAATCAAATCGCGCCCCTTGATCATCATGGTCTTGCGTTCCTCAAGGGGGTAGGCGGATCCGATTTCAAACTTGACCCGTTCCGCCATATGTTCACCGATGAGAAGGTTATACTTCTTCTTAATATAATTCGTGATCGCGTCGTCCATGCGATCGCCCGCCACCTTTACGGATTCGCTATAGACAATGCCGCCGAGTGAAATCACAGCGATATCGGTGGTGCCCCCCCCGATATCAACGACCATGTTGCCGGAAGGCTCGGTGATCGGGAGCCCGGCGCCAATGGCTGCAGCTACTGGCTCTTCGATCAAATATACTTCACGCGCGCCAGCCAACTCCGCCGAATCTCGCACCGCCCGCTGTTCCACCTGCGTAATACGCGAGGGGACGCCAATAATGATGCGCGGACGCACGAACGCGCTGCGGTTGTGCGCCTTCTGAATAAACCGCTTCAGCATTTGTTCGGCCATTTCGAAGTCTGCGATCACGCCTTCTTTCATGGGTCGCACCGCGATGATGTTGCCCGGAGTACGGCCCAGCATGCGCTTCGCCTCGGTGCCGACCGCGAGCACTCGTTCGGTCTTCTTCTCAACCGCCACGACCGAGGGTTCGTTCAACACGATCCCTTTTCCATGGACATAGATAAGGGTCGATGCCGTTCCTAGGTCAATGGCCAGATCGTTTGAGAACCATCCGAGGATATCGCTCGCAAAACTCACAATTGCTCTCCCTTTTCCTCAGACTCCGATGACGCGCTCAGCCGGGCAACGCTAATCGCCCCACATCCAACACTTGAGTACCGGCCACCTCGTCACCAAGACGCCGCCCCTGTTCATTCCCAAAAATCAAGATCGCTTCGAACGCAATAATTGCCACCGACACAATCCATCCCACATAGGGGACGGCAAAAGCTAACTGCGCGACCGCAAAAGGCATATTGCGAATAATGGATTCCCGAAACCCTGCAGCCTCATGCCGGGCAGGAACTACCGTCTGGAGGCCGATCAATCGCTTACCGATACTCCGCCCCCCGGTAAGCCCATCAGCAATCAGGATATATGCTAATCCAGCAAGTAAACCTACCGGCACGATCACTTGACCGGCTGCCGCCACAATCAACAGATCAATCAACTTGGCGATACCGCGGTTCAAGACCTGCGCCTTGGGATAGATCTCGGCACCGATTGAATGAACCCCTCGAAGCTCTTCCGCCAAGCGCGCTCCTCGCAATCAATGGCAAAGTATAACAAATCAAACTATCCAGCACAAACAAAGACCATTCTTCCGCAAAGCGACAAGGCGGCGCGATTTCACACCTGCTAGAACAGGCCCGCAACCAGATTCTTAAGACATCGTATGACGAAACGGTCGTCTCTTGCCTTTGCACAAGATCCCTGAGTACAATCCGCCTCTACGAATTTTCCGAGGAGTGGCCATGATCAAATTGATGCGCGACGCGTCCCATAACTATCCCTGGCTCCTCAAGTCCATCATGGGGATCATCGCCATCGCCTTCGTCATCACCATGGGCTGGTGGGGATTCGGCGAGCAGACCGGCACCGTCGTCGCTTCCGTCGGCGATCTCACTGTATCCCACGATGAGTTTCGGCGCGCCTACGAAAATACCTACCGCTTCTACAAAGACAAAGTCCCCGGAGATTTCAAAGACGAAACGATCAAGCAGTTTGTGGTCGAGCAGCTGATCGACAATCGAACCTGGCTGATCGTGGCAAAGAACATGGGTCTCACCGTGGCAGACGACGACCTGCGCGACGTCATCATGCAGATCCCAGACTTCCAAAAGAATGGCACCTTCGACCCGGAAGTCTACCAGCGGCTCCTAGCCGCGAACCATTTGACGCCGGCGCTATTCGAAGCGATGGAAGCGAAAGAAGTGCTCAGCAATAAAGCCCGGATGATCATCCGGGACGCCGTGGCTCTCACCCCTGCCGAAATTGCGGAGGCCCAGATCCTTACCCTGCGGCAGACGGAATCGGATCCGGCCAAGACCGCCGCAGCCAAAGACCGCGCCATCCAGGACGTCCTCTTTCAAAAGCAGCAACGAGCACTGCAGGCCTATACGGAAGCTCTCAAGACCTCGCTTCCGATCACGATTCACCGCGAACTACTTTAACACTCGTCAAATGTCATCACATCTTCAAGTCCCAATGTCTCGGAGGATCTTCGTCCTGAACATTCTGACTTGAAGACCTGACGACGTTCCGACCTTCCCAGATAATCAACATCGCATCACCATAACTGTAAAAACGGTAACGCTCGCGAACCGCCTCTGCATAGGCTTCTCGAAGAAACTCCGTCCCGGCCAATGCGGAAACCAGCATCAACAAAGTCGTCCTGGGCAAGTGAAAGTTCGTGAGCAGCGCGTCGATCGCCCGAAACGAAAATCCCGGCGTCATGAAGATATCCGTCTCTCCCTGGTAAGGCCTAATCCGGCCCTCCGCACGAGCCGCCGTTTCAAGGGCACGGACGACCGTTGTTCCGACCGCAACGATCCTGCCACCCGCTGCGCGCGCCTGCTCCATGGCCTGGACCGCTTCTGCTCCGACCTCCATCCATTCAGCACCCATCCGATGGCCTTCAATCTGCTCGGCCGTCACCTGCTTAAATGTCCCAATCCCCACATGTAGCGTGACGGTTGTCAAACCGATCCCTCGCTGTTGCAGCCGCGCCAATAAATCCGGCGTGAAATGGAGTCCGGCGGTCGGCGCCGCAATCGCCCCTTCATGTTGCGCAAAGAGAGTTTGATACCACTCGCGATCTTGGTCGGTCGGCGCCCGTTTCAAGTAGGGAGGCAGTGGCATCTGGCCATGTTGCCGCAACCATTCAGGCCAAGGAATCGGACTCTCCACCCGAACCTTCGTTCCGTCCGCGCCACGCTCGACCACTACCGCAGAAGCATCCGGCCCGATCTCAATCACCTGGCCAGGAAGGAACGGGCCCTTGAGCAACACTTCCCAGACTGCCTCGCCCAGATCCTTCACAAAGAGGACCTCGACCTTCGCGCCGGACGGACGTTTTCGCCCTGCCACGCGCGCAGCCACCACCTTAGTATTGTTGACGACGAGAAGATCGCCTGGCTGCAACAGATCCGGCAGCGCGTCGATTCGGCGATGGGCCAGCGAACGGTCAAACGGCTGCAGCACCAGCAGCCTGGCTTGGTCACGCGGAATGCTCGGCTGCGCAGCGATCAGCGAGGCATCGAATGGAAAGTCGAATTCGGAGAGCTGCATCAGGAAGAAGGGAGAATTGGAGGTTTGACCAGCGTCATATTCTGCACTTCGGTGCCGGGATAATAATACTGAAGAATCGTCGAGAAGTGATAGCCCCGCTCCGCCAGTTCCTTGGCACCCCACTGGCACATCCCGACGGCATGGCCCGCGCCATAGCCAGACAACACCACGTCGCGGGCCATGGATTCGATAGCAAACTGCGTGCTGGGAATGATGGTATACCCGACCGCTTTCCGCAACTCTTCTCCGCGAAGGATCAATTCTCCGCCGGAATGGAGGATACGCAGCTTCGCGACTCGCCCCCCACGGCTGAACGCGATGGGCGACATCGCGGTGATCCTCCCCACAGAGAAGCCCTGCTGCCGCAGATTCAGTTCAAGGGTATCGACTCTGAACGAAGACTTCCATTGATAGTTGGGCGACGCAAGATCAAAGGGGCACTCCACCCCCTTGAGATAGGGATATTCTTTCGACCAGACATTCATGGCATCCTCCGTCAACCCCGCGGCTGTCGAGGAAAAGGCGGCATAGATCGGGGCATCCTGATAGGTCACGACCAGGCCTCTAGTCTCTTCGACCGCGTGCAGGATCCCGGCATCGATCCCCTGCTTCCCGCGATAGACTTGGTCTTGCACCGTGGCCGCCACGTCATACTCACGCTTCCCACTCAGCATCTGCTGATAAAGCGCATAGGTCCTGGCAGCAACTGCTTGCGTCTTCAGCATCTCCGGGTGCCAGGTCGAACTGACTTCGGCGGGAACCACCCCCTTGATGTACTCCTCAAGGTCTACCCGATTGATAACGAGAAACCCCTTCCCCTTTCGCACAAGAGATACGAGGCCGCTCACCGAAATCTCCGTGCCGAAGTCCCCCGATAGCCCGGCCCCCCCATCAGGCTTTTTGGCAGGCCGTGGGAACGTCAACGTAAGCCCGCTCTCTCCGCCCCCCAGCGTCAGCCGATCCGTCCGCATGAAGACGCCGTTCAGCACAAACCCCGTGCCCTCCGCTGACACATGAACCGAGGCGCGCAGCGCCTGACCACGGCCCGTTGCATCCGTCATCCAGAGAGAGCGGTCGGCGCGGACATTGAGCTGTGCCACATCGACCGAGAGCATGACCCGGATCGACTGTGCCGCCTCGACTCCTGGAACCAAGCTGAACAGACAGGCCCCTACCATAATCATGGCGCGGCACAGTCCTGTCTCTCGTTGTGTCATCGGCGAAAGATCCATGTGATGCAATAGAATACCAGACTGAAGATGATACTGAGGAGCAGGCTAGTAGCAAGGGGAAATGAGAAGCTGAAGTTCTCTCGCCGAATGGAGATGTCGCCTGGCAGCTTACCGAACCAGCCCAGGAGATGTCCTACTCCCGAAACACGGTCTGCCATCAGCAACAACAGACCGACCAGAGCCACGCAGAGCCCAATTGCGATGAAGACTTTGCCGAGACTCCCCCACTCAGCCATTAGCCTTGAGTCAAATGTTCTGCGATTTGCACCGCATTGAGAGCGGCCCCTTTACGCAAATTGTCCGCCACCACCCAGAGATTCAGACCGTTCGAAATCGACTCATCTTCACGAATACGGCCAACGTAGACCTCGTCTTTCCCCGCAACCTCCAGCGGCATCGGATAGATCTTATGTGCCGGATCGTCGTAGAGCAATACGCCTGGCGCAGTCGACAGAATCGCGCGGGCCTCGTTGACCGTGAGCTTCCGCTCCGTCTCGATGTTGATGGCTTCAGAATGGCCGACATAGACCGGGACCCGCACCGTGGTCGCTGTCACATGGATCGACTGGTCGCCCATAATTTTCCTGGTCTCGTCAACCATCTTCATCTCTTCCTTCGTATAACCGGACGGAAGAAACTCGTCGATCTGCGGCAAACAGTTGAAGGCGATTTGATAGGGATAGACCTTGGGATCTGGCAGCTTGAAGCTGAGCAAGTCCTGACACTGCTCCATCAACTCATCCATCGCCTCTTTCCCCGTACCGGACACGGACTGAAAAGTCGTGACGACAATCCGCTTGATCCTGGCCTTATCATGCAGGGGTTTCAACGCCACGACCATTTGAATCGTGGAACAGTTGGGGTTGGCGATGATGCCCTTATGCTGTGAGATGTCCTGCGCATTCACTTCCGGCACCACGAGCGGCACCTCGGGGGTCATTCTCCATGCGGCGCTATTATCGATCACCACTGCCCCGGCCTTCACCGCAATCGGCGCAAACTCCCGGCTGAGATCCGCCCCGGCTGAGAAAAGCGCGATATCCACGTCCGCGAACGAGTCCTTCGTCAAGACCTCGATCAGCACCTCGTTTCCGTCGAATTTCACCATCCCGCCAGCGGACCGGGTGGAGGCGAGGGGAACCAGACGTGACACGGGGAACTTTCGTTCCTCAAGCACATCGATCATTTCGGTCCCGACAGCCCCGGTTGCGCCGACGATCGCTACGACATAGCCTGTTTTCTTTTTCAACATAAGCCTTGATCCTATCTACAGCGAGATCTCACGAATACGATGATTGAAGGTATCGGCCACGAGCAGATACCCAGACCGATCCATCACGATTCCAAATGGATAACTCAAACTGGCGTCGCGGGCCGCTCCCCCATCGCCCCCGTAACTGGCCACACCGACACCGGCAATACGCTCAATCAACTTAGTGGCCCGATCCCATCGTCGCACCAGATGGTTATCCGAGTCGGTGAAAAATATATTCCCATCCCCATCCAGCGCCATTCCGGATGGCCGGGAGAGACTGTTGCTGGGCGGTTCGTCCGGCCCTTGATATCGATATTCACCGCTGCCGCCCACAACAGTCCTGATGAAACCGGTGACGGGATCAACGGCGCGAATTCTTCCGCTAAAGCTATCCGCAATGAACAGGGTGCCGTCTGACGCGAGTGCCAATCCGCCGGGACCGGCCAAACCGGTTTCCGTCGCAGCCATGCCATCTCCATTATACGCAGCCGTACCAGTCCCTGCGACCGTGTGAATCATCCCAGTCGCCAAATCGACCGCCCTCACTCGGTTGTTGCTTTGGTCGGCAATATAAAGGACGCCGCCATCACTCACCACCAAAGCAGCCGGCTCATTCAACCCAGCCTCGACCGCCAAGCCTCCGTCACCGGAATAGCGAGGCAACCCCAGGCCTGCGATGGTCATGATCACCCCTGTCTTCGCATCTAACCGCCTCACCCGATGGTTCAACGTGTCCGCAATATAAAGATGTCCGGCTCGGTCGACCGCCACCGCAGTCGGAAAATTCAACAATGCTTGATCGGCAGGGCCGCCATCGCCGCTAAACCGTTTGGCCGTGGCAGTCCCTGCCACCACATATCGAACGGTCCCGCTCAAGTCAGTCTGTTGCGTGAAGGCATGTGATGCGACCGAGTCGCTTTCCGCAAATGGGTCGTCCTCCACTCCATCCGTCACGGGGGTTGGCGCAACTGGGGGTGCGACTGGCGCAGCTCCATGAATGAAGCCTGCGACCGTGCGGATGCAGTTGGTCTTCCGGTCGATCTTCCGGACGACATGGTTCTCCGAGTCGGCGATGAACAGGTTACCCTCTGCATCGAGAGTAAGACTCTTAGGCTCGTTCAGGCAGGCAGCCAAAGCCGTCCCTCCGTCACCAGACCAGCCTGGGTCTCCGGTGCCAGCCAGAGTCTTGATCTCAACTGCTGTGAGGTTCGTACTCATCAACGTCGACAGGCCTAGCTAGTTCAGATTGCTCAGAATGGCCTCGCCCATTTCAGTCGTACCGACGAGGCGAGTCCCTGGGCTATGAATATCTTTCGTGCGATAACCGAGCTCGAGGGTCTTCACGATCGCCTGCTCGATGGCTTCCGCTTCCTTATCCAACTTGAACCCATAGGACAACAGCATGGCTACCGAAGCGATCGTCGCGATGGGGTTCGCCACATTCTTTCCGGCAATGTCCGGCGCGCTGCCGTGAATCGGCTCGAACAGTCCGACCTGCGACCCGATGCTGGCAGACGGCAACATGCCGATGGAGCCGGTCAACATCGCCGCTTCATCGCTTAGAATGTCGCCGAAAATATTATTACAAAGCATCACATCGAACTGCTTCGGATTGCGTACGAGCTGCATCGCCGCATTATCGACATAGATATGGCTCAACTCCACATCCTGATAATCTTTATGGGTCTCGATAACCACACGGCGCCAGAGCTCGGACGATTCCAGCACGTTCGCCTTGTCGACTGACATCACCTTCTTCCGCCGATTTCTGGCTGCTCCGAACGCTACTTTCGCAATCCGTTGGATTTCTTCCGTGGTATAGACCTCGGTATTGAACGCTCGCTCACTCCCGTTCGGTAGCTTCTCAACCCCTTTCGGTTTTCCGAAATAGATACCACCGGTCAATTCACGAATCACGAGAATGTCGATCCCTTCGATCACTTCGCGCTTCAACGTGGAGGCATCAGCCAACATCGGGTATAACTTTGCCGGGCGTAAATTCGCGTAGAGGCCCAGATGCTCGCGCAGTCCCAACAGGGCTCGCTCCGGACGCAAGCTATATTCCAACCCCTCCCACTTGGGACCGCCGACCGCGCCGAGCAGCACGGCATCGCTCTGCTTGGCTAGGGTCAAGGTCTCCTGAGGAAGCGGCACTCCCACTTTGTCGAGGGCCTGGCCTCCGACATCGCCGAAAACAAACTCGAACTGGTGCTGGAACTTCTCCGCGACAGCCTTCAATACTTTCACCGCTTCAGGCACGATCTCCCGACCCACTCCATCACCAGCTAGTACGGCAATCTTCGCCTTCACAGACCACTCTCCCTCGTTGTAAGTGATGACCGCAGGGGCCTCTACTCCAGAACTTCCTCATCCTCCAGCCGCCAAGCTGGATCGACCACACAAAGGAACTCGATGGCAGTGGATCCGCTATTTTCCAGAGACTGCTTGCCTCCGGGAGGCACATAGACGACGGAGCCAGGTCCCACCGAAACGACTGAGTTATCCACAGTCAATCGTCCAGATCCGGCAATAATGTAATAGACCTCTGAAGATGTCAGCCTGTGCCATTTCGAGCGGGCGCCGGGCGCCAAGGTCCCCTGCGCCAGGCTATAGCCGAGCGCGAGCGGTTGTTTGGCCGGATGCAGCAACTCTCGCAGAACGGTATGGTCTCCGGCCAGAAACTCCGGCCGATCTGCCAGGGTGACATGCACCACAGAGCGCCTCCCAGCCAACAAGATGTTCCCGCCCCAAGACCGGAGCGGGTGACTCTACCGTGGCCACTTTCGCTAAATCAAGTTTACCTTCTGCTCGCCCTGCACCTGCCTTCCCGCTAAATAGGAGAGCTTGTTCAGTGCATTCAGATAAGCCCGCGCCGAAGCCATAATGATATCCGTATCCGCCCCATGACCTGACACGGTGCGACCCTCTTCCTGCACCCGGACCGAGACTTGGCCTTGCGCATCAGTCCCTCCCGTGATCGCCTTGACGGCATACATGAGGAGCGTGCTCTTCGTCTGCGTGATAGCGGCAATCGTCCGATAAATAGCATCCACCGGCCCATCGCCGTTTCCAGTCTGCCTGACGGTCCGTCCGTCGAACTCGAGCTCGACCGTGGCGGTCGGCACCTGATCCGTCCCGCTGGCGACATGGAACGACTTCAAGGTGATCCGATCGGCCATTTTGGCCAGTTCTTCGGAGACAATGACTTCGAGGTCCTCTTCGTAGATCTCTTTCTTCTGATCGGCCAGCTTCTTGAACCGCTCGAACGCGCGATTAACCTCCTCGTCCGAGAGGGTATAGCCCAATTCCACGAGCCGCTGACGAAACGCATGCCGCCCAGAGAGTTTCCCCATTACCATCTTGCTCTCGACCAGCCCGATCGTCTCTGGCTTCATGATTTCATAGGTCGTCTTGTCCTTCAGCAGCCCGTCTTGGTGGATGCCGGAGGTATGGGCGAACGCGTTCGCCCCGACAATCGCCTTGTTCGGCTGCACCACCATGCCGGTGATCTTGCTGACCAATCGGCTAGTTTTCGCGATCTCTTCGGTATGAATCTTCGTATCGGCTTGATAGAAATCTTTCCTGGTCCGAAGCCCCATGACGATTTCTTCCAACGCTGTATTCCCCGCCCGCTCGCCGATTCCGTTGATCGTGCATTCAACCTGGCCCGCTCCTTCGAACACCGCCGCCAAGCTGTTCCCCACCGCGAGGCCAAGGTCGTTGTGGCAATGGACGGAGATCACCACCTGCGAACTATTCGGCACTTGTTCGCGAATGTTGCGAATGAGCTTGCCAAATTCCTGCGGCACCGCATAGCCGACTGTATCGGGAATATTGATCGTCCCGGCTCCCGCGGCAATCACCGCATCGATCACTTCGTAGAGGTAGGCGGGGTCCGAACGGCTGGCATCCATGGGCGAGAATTCCACATCGTCCACGTAGCCCCTCGCCCGTTGCACCATCTCGACCGCGCGCTTCTTCGCCTCGTCGCGCGTCATTCTGAACTGGTGCTTCAAATGGATATCCGAGGTCGAGAGAAACGTATGGATGCGGACCTTGGGCGCCCCCTTCAAGGCCTCCCAGGCCCGATCGATATCCTCTGGCCTTGCCCGCGCCAAACTGCAGATCGTCGGCCCCTCGACCTCCTGGGCGATCCGCCGCACCGCTTCAAAGTCTCCCGGCGAACTATAGGCAAACCCCGCTTCGATAATATCGACCCCCAGGCGAGCCAGCTGCTTCGCCACCATGATCTTTTCTTCCACATTCATGCTGGCGCCAGGCGATTGCTCGCCATCGCGCAGCGTCGTATCGAAAATCTTGATCATTCTGGTCATGGTTTCACCTCTCTTATCCTGTGAGATTGCTGAAAATTCTTTTCCTGCAAGGCCCCAAGAAGCGGGACAACCGAGGCATACCCGCACGGTACGTCGCAGAGAGGCACGCAACCGAGAACGTCACAGGAAAGCATTTTCAGCAATCTCAAATGAAAAAAACCTCCATCCCCACGCCCAGGGACGGAGGCTCGAGAAGCTCCGTGGTACCACCCTGATTCAGCCATGAACAACGTCGTGCTGTCCACAACCATTCATTCCGCCTTATCACGGGGGCGAAACGGAATCCATTACGCGGGTTCCACGACTCTGGCTCAGGGGCGAGTTCGGCAACTCACAGGCTGGGTTGCACCATCTACCAGCGCTCTCGATTTCCATGCGAATTGTCTACGACTCCTCGTCGCAGCCTTCTAGGAATTCGATTCTTTCACGGACTGCTCGGTCTTGCTCGGCGACTGTTTCCCGGCCATCTTGGGCAGAAACCCGACGAGCCGTTCTGCCGGACCGAGCAGCGCATAGCCGGCAAAAATGGCAAATAGCATGACTTGGGGCCAGGCGGCTACAAGCATGACGGCCAAGATTCCCCACACAAGATAGGTAATATGACGGTCTCCGCTGAACTTCATATCTTTAAAGCTACGATACTTAATGGTGCTGACCATCAAGAACGACAGGGCCAACGTCATCACCAGAACGAGAAGTGGCTTCACGTCGGCCGCAATCTTCATGCTGTAATGGTCGAACACCACGAGCGAGGCCACGACCCCTGCCGCAGCAGGAATCGCCAAGCCAGTGAAGTACTTGCCATCCGCCACGGCCACCGTCGAATTAAACCGGGCCAACCGCACCGCACCCATCGCGACATAGACAAACATCACGGCAATACCGAATGTCTCCTGTCCACTCAGCGCCCAGGAATAAATCAACAGACCGGGAGCGACTCCGAAGGACACCACATCGGACAGGGAGTCGTACTCGAGGCCGAAATGGCTGGTGCTATTCGTCAATCGGGCCGATTTTCCATCGAGCACGTCAAAAATCATCGCCACCAGGATGGTGATGGCTGCAATCAAGTAATCCCCCTTGAACACGGACAGGATTGAAAAGACGCCGCAGAAGAGGTTCCCTGTCGTGAACAAATTCGGAATGAGATGCATGGCGGCTTTGCGCCGCTTCCCATCGCGCCCGAACGATTCACGAAGTCCGGTGGTTTTCATCGCAGCGCTCCTAAGATGGTCTCTCCACCCTTCACTCGATCGCCGAGTGCGACTCTGATCGCCGTTCCGACCGGCAGAAACGTATCCATCCGCGACCCAAATCGAATCAACCCGTATCGTTCACCACAAGCGGCCCGGGCGCCCGGCGAGATCCAGCAGACGATCCGTCTGGCAATCAGTCCTGCCACTTGCACACAGAGCACCTTCGCCCCCTGCGCCGTCCTGATCATCAAAGCATTTTGCTCGTTCCGCAACGTCGCATCGGGCCTGCTGGCCACGAGAAACAAGCCCGGCTGATACTGCACATCCTCGACGACCCCTTCACAGGGAATCCGATTGATATGCACATCGAACACGTTCAAAAATATCGTGACGCGAATGCTGCGATCCTTGATAAAGCGAGGCTCGAACTCTTCTTCGATGGCGATGACTCTCCCGTCACCAGGCGCCACGATGAGACCAGGCCCTTGCGGCACCACTCGAGAAGGATTGCGAAAAAACCAGGCGACAAAGAGCGTCAGGAGCACCCCACCCACCGCCGCGACAATTCCACCCCACCAACCTGCTAACAGTGTAGCGCCCACAGCAGTCCCGATGAAGGGAATTCCTTCTTTGGCAAACGGGATGCCGACGGCACGATCTGCCACAGAAACCTCGTTTCTTAGTTTTTATTCTTATCAACCAACTGCTCTTTTTTCAGCCAGGGCATCATCGCCCGCAACCGGCCCCCGACCTCTTCGATCGGGTGGGCTGCGCCCTTCGCTAACAACGCATTGTAGACCGGACGGTTCGCCTGATTCTCCAGGATCCAGTCTCTGGCAAACTTGCCGTCCTGGATTTCCCCCAGGATCTTCTTCATTTCCTGCTTCGTCTGCTCCGTGACAATCCGGGGTCCACGAGTAATGTCTCCGTACTTCGCCGTCGTGCTGATGGAGTAGCGCATGTTGGCGATGCCGCCTTGATGGATCAGATCCACGATCAACTTCACTTCATGCAGACATTCGAAATAGGCCATCTCCGGCGAATAACCTGCCTCCACCAGCGTCTCGTAGCCTGCCTGAATGAGGGAGGTGAGACCTCCGCAGAGTACCACCTGCTCGCCGAAGAGGTCCGTCTCGGTCTCTTCACGGAAGTTCGTTTCGATCACTCCGGCCCGCCCGCCGCCGATCGCGCTGGCATAGGCCAAGCCGATCTGCTTGGTCGTTCCGCTGGGATCCTGATGGATTGCGAGCAGGCAGGGCACGCCACTGCCCTTCGTATATTCCGACCGGACGAGATGACCTGGTCCCTTGGGCGCGACCATGAACACATTGGTCGTGGCCGGCGGTATGATTTGCCCGAAGTGAATGTTGAAGCCATGACCGAATGCGAGATAGGCGCCTGGCTTTAGGTTCGGAGCAATATCCTGCCGGTAGATGGCCGCTTGCGCTTCGTCCGGTGCGAGAATCATGACGACATCAGACGCTTTCACCGCATCGGCCACCGACATGACTTTCAGCCCGCTCTGCTCCGCCTTCTTCCAGGACGCGCCTTCGCGCAACCCGATGACTACGCTCACGCCGCTCTCCTTCATGTTAAGCGCATGGGCATGCCCCTGGCTGCCGTAGCCGATGACTGCAACCTTCTTGTTCTTGATCTGCTGAATATCGGCGTCTTTATCGTAGTAAATCTTCATCGCTCACTCCTTGGGTAATGGCCGTAACAAGAAACTGTTAGGACGTTGCGTCTGAGATGACGCTTATTCGCGGACAGCTTTTTTCGCCGGCACGCTCGTCGCGCGAATCGACTCGCGGGCGACCGCAACACGTCCGGTCCGCGTGAGCTCTTTGATGCCGAGGGGCTGCAGCAGGTTGATGATCGCTTCGATCTTCTGAGGATCGCCGGTCACCTCAATCGTGTAGGTCGTCGGCGTGGAGTCGATGACATTGGCCCGGAAAATATCGGCAATCCGCAACGCTTCCGCGCGATCTTCCGGCCTCGTATGCACTTTGATGAGCGCCGTCTCTCGCGACACGAAATTGCTCTCGTTCAAATCCACAACCTTGATGACATCGATCAGCTTATTAAGCTGCTTCACGATCTGCTCAATGATCCGGTCGTCTCCGGACGTGACGATGGTCATCTGCGACATGGAGGGATCCAGCGTCGGCGCCACCGAGAGACTTTCAATGTTGAATCCGCGGCCGCTGAACAAACCTGCAACGCGAGACAAAGACCCAAATTTATTCTCGACGGTCACCGAAATAATATGTTCCATGCCCAATCTGTACTCCTGCCAAGAACGTTAGGCCGTGAGAATCGTGTCCGAATCCTGCGGAGTCACTTGCCCCGATCCAGCCTGCTTCGTCTTCAAATGCGGCGGATCTTCCAAAATCATCTCATGATTGCTGCCGCCGGCCGGAATCATCGGATAGACGTTTTCGTAGCGGTCGGTCGGCACATCAACGATCACCGGCCGGTTGACCGCAATGGCTTCCCTGAGGACGTCATCGACCTCTGATGGCTTGCTGGCCCTGAGTCCCACCGCTCCATAGGCCTCGGCCAACTTCACAAAGTCCGGCGTCGTTTCCAGATCGCTCGAGGCATACCGCCCTTCATAGAAAAGGTCCTGCCATTGCCGAACCATCCCGTGGAATCGATTATTAAGCACAATGATCTTGACCGGAAGCTTATGCACCACAGCCGTGGCCATTTCCTGCATATTCATCTGGATACTGCCGTCACCGGCAATACAGAGGACCAGCCTGCCAGGGAAGGCGGCTTGCGCCCCCATGGCGGCCGGAAATCCAAAGCCCATGGTTCCGAGCCCGCCCGAGGTTAACCAGCGATTGGGCTTGGCAAACTTAAAGTACTGGGCGGCCCACATCTGATGTTGCCCGACATCGGTCGAGACGATCGGATCCATATCCTTCGTCAGTTCATAGAGCCGCTTGATAACATGCTGCGGCTTGATCGGCCCGTCCGCTGCCTGCTGATAGGCCAGAGGATTCGCCTGCTGCCATTCGCGGATCTGATCCCACCAGGGCTTGCGTAATTTCTTCTGATCGCCGTTTACTGTGGCGCGCAAAATCTGGAGCAACTCGCGCAGCACTATTTTGCAGTCGCCGACGATGGGAATGTCGACATTGACATTCTTCCTGATCGAGGTCGGATCGATATCGATATGAATAACCTTGGCATGGGGACAAAACTCGGAAACCTTACCGGTCACGCGATCGTCAAACCGCGCGCCAATCGCCACGACCAGGTCGGAGTAATGCATGACCATGTTGGCCCAATAGGTGCCATGCATGCCCAGCATACCCATGGACTGGAGATGTTCTCCGGGGAAGGCCCCGAGTCCCATCAAGGTCATGTCGACCGGCATATGAGTAAGTTCGGCCAACTCCATCAACTCTTGCGAGGCACCGGAGAAGATGACGCCGCCGCCAACATACAGCACCGGCTTCTTCGCCTTCGCCATAGCCTCAGCCGCCTGCTTGATCTGCCACTTATTGCCTTCATACACAGGATTATAGCTGCGGATGGAGACGGAGCTCGGATAGGTAAACTCCGCCTTATCCATAGAAACGTCTTTCGGAATGTCCACTAACACAGGACCGGGACGCCCCGTCGTCGCAATGTAGAAGGCTTCCTTGATCGTCGTCGCCAAGTCGGCCACGTCTTTTACGAGAAAGTTATACTTGGTGCAGGGGCGGCTCAAACCGATATTATCCGCCTCTTGGAACGCATCGTTCCCGATCAGGCTGGTCGGAACTTGGCCCGTAAAACAGACCAGCGGGACAGAGTCCATATAGGCATCGGCCAATGCCGTAATCACGTTCGTCATGCCTGGTCCTGAGGTCACCAGACAGACTCCGGCTTTCCCGGTCGCCTTGGCATAACCTTCCGCCATATGGCCGGCGCCCTGCTCATGGCGCGTCAGGACCACTTCAATATCCTTTTGTTGGTGCAGCATGTCGAAAATCTTCAGCACGACACCGCCAGGAAGCGCGAAAATCGTCTTCACGCCTTCCCGTTTGAGACATTCGATGAGGATTTCAGCGCCTGTGAGCTTCATGACAGAACCTCCATCCATCCCGCCCGTAAAAATCAAGCGGAGGAATCGATACAATAGCAAGGAAACGGCTTGGCCTAACAGACCAGACACGAGCCCCTCGACATCTCAGAACGTTCTGAAAAATCAGGGATAAAGATGCGTAATCCTATCACCACATATTTCACCGCGTCAATAGTGCCGAGGCGCGGGCCCCTCCCCTGACAGTCCCGCGCTCAGCATGATATCCTTCGTCCCCACCCTCGTCCATTGGTCTGAGTCGCGACAATATGAGCCTGCCGGTCCATATCACCATCCTGTCCCGCGACGAATGCCATCTCTGCGATGTCATCTACCGGATTGCGACCCATCTCCAGTCAGAAATGAACATCACAACAAGCAAAGTGAGAATTGAGGGAGACCAGGCCCTGATGGAATGCTATGGGTCAAGGGTTCCCGTCGTGCTACTCGATGAAGTAGAGTATTGCTCGGGGAAAATAACGGAAGGGGACCTGCGTCGAGCAATAAAAAAAGCGCGGTGGAGAAGACCTATAAGCCGGATTCTGTCCCGCATGGGATATGGTCCCACACGGGGGTGATCATTTCTCTGGGATTCGAGTCACCTCGAACCTCAAGCGACCTACCCGAAGACCTCGGCCGGGCCAGCCGGTCGTCGGCTTTCCAAGGAAAGCCGACAGGCGTCTTCCTATTTGGCCTTGCATCAGGCGACGCTTACCGTGCCAGTGATGTTACCACCACCGCGGTGGGCTCTTACCCCGCCGTTTCACCCTTACCTGATCCGCAGCGACAAGACTTGCATCCCATTGCCTCGGCCATCGGCGGTTTGTTCTCTGTGGTGCTGGTGTCGGATCGCTCCGCCTGGGAGTTACCCAGCGCCCTGCCCATGAAGTCCGGACTTTCCTCTAAGAGCGTTGCCGCCCCAAGCGATCACCCGATCCTCTCCCTCGCGCAGCTTGAGTATAGAAAGGAACGGGAGCGGTTGCAACCAGCCCCGCGGAATTAGTGCAGCGAAGGCAAGGCCGCAGCCGGCACCGCCTGTTTGGCTTGATACAGACCCATCGCCTGCGGCATCCACTGTTTCAGCTGGTCAATTCTGGTCTCATGACGCGGGTAGGTGGAGAGAAACTCGGCCGGGCCGACGCCTTTGGACATCTGCCCCATCCGGTCCCATCCTTGCCATAGCATTACATGGCATAGTTTCGACTCGCCTGCCGTCGAACTAGCCGGACATATGATCGTGAAGAAGCACGGAGAGGAACGGTTGGGATCAGTCGCAAAGCTGCACTGCAAAACGACGCAGGCAGTGCTGGGGGAAACGGAGAAAATAGACTAGAGTGATTCGCCGATCTCAAGGACCGACGTCTTATCAAGCTCGGGCACTGACCCTGTTTCGACAGGAGTTTGCCCACCCCAATAGAGCATCCGCCGGCAATAGGGACAGGTCAAGAGATCTTCCCCGCGCTTCACTTCGGAAATCAATTGCGGCGGAAGCTGCAGCTGGCAACCGGAGCAGGTCCTCTCTTTGATCTCCGCAAGCGCCTGATCCTTCCGCGCTGCCTTGATCGAGTTATAGCGGACGAACAGCCCCTTGTCGACATCAGCTGAATAGGTCTGCTGCTGCGATTCGAGATCGGCCAGCTCAGCTGCAAGCTTCTTCTCGAGTTCGTCTAGCACCAGCTTCTCCTGCGTAAAGACATTTTCGACAACATTCACCTTCGCTTGCCCCTCTTTTGCAGTCTGCTGGAGCTGCTCAATCTTCTCCATGCACAGCAGGATCTTTTCCTCAAAGTCGCCCTTCTTCTTGTTCGACACTTCAATCTCGAACAGATGCGCCTGGTATTCCTTGTTGGATTTCAACTCAGATAGCCTCGACTTCATCTTTTCCGTGTGGGCTTCGTGCGCCTCAAGATCTTTTTCGTGTGACCGCCGCTCTTTGACCAGTGCCTCCATGCCGGCACTGGTTTGCTGGAGCAGCTGTTGGGCTTCCCGGAGAGGTGTTTCAACTACTTGAAGTCGTTCCGGAATTTTCCGGCGTTGAGTATTAATCTCCATGCAGCGGAGATCCAACTTTTGCAGCGCAATGAGGGGGGAAAGATTATGCTTCAACGAACTCCTCTAGCTGTTGCTCGACACAACGTTCACAGTCGCTGAGCTCTGCGGCGTGCTGGTGGGCCCACTAGGACTTGAACCTAGGACCAGCTGATTATGAGTCAGCCGCTCTAACCACCTGAGCTATGGGCCCGGTCAGGCGGATGACTCTCTCGCGCCTGATCTGCAGACACGAACAGACAATTCTAGGCTGCCCCAGGGAACGGAGTCAAATCTCAGGCAGCGCCTCCCGCGTTAAAGCGTTTCCACAAAGCTCCGAAGCTTCTTGCTCCGGCTCGGATGGCGTAATTTCCGCAAGGCTTTGGCTTCGATCTGCCTGATACGTTCGCGGGTCACTTCGAAATCCTGACCGACCTCTTCGAGGGTATGGTCGGTGGCTTCGCCGATGCCGAACCGCTTCCGTAGAACCTTCTCTTCTCGCGGCGTAAGCGTTCCCAATGCGCTGTTAATCTGGCGCTGGAGATCGTAACGGATCGCCGCCTCCAGAGGAGAGACTGCCTTCTTGTCCTCGATAAAGTCGCCCAAATGGCTGTCTTCTTCTTCGCCGATCGGAGTCTCTAGCGAAATCGGCTCGCGCGCGATCTTCAAAATCTTCCGCACCTTGTCCAGCGGCAAATCCATGCGCTCGGCGATTTCTTCTGGCGTTGGTTCGCGGCCGAGCTTCTGAACCAGATGGCGGGACGTCCGGATCAGCTTATTGATCGTCTCGATCATGTGCACCGGGATACGGATTGTCCTGGCCTGATCGGCAATCGCACGGGTAATGGCCTGGCGAATCCACCAAGTCGCATAGGTACTGAACTTGTAACCGCGCTTATACTCGAACTTATCCACGGCTTTCATCAAGCCGATATTGCCTTCCTGGATCAAATCCAGGAACTGGAGACCCCGGTTCGTGTACTTCTTCGCGATGCTAACGACGAGACGAAGGTTCGCTTCGACTAGCTCGGCTTTCCCTCGCTTGACCTTTTCCTCCGCCACATCCAGATGCTTGACCGCATCCTTGATCTCCTCCGCGGACACCAGCGCCTCTTTGGTCTCAAGGGCTCGAATCTGGCTCTTCGCCGCCTGGTAGACTTTCTTAATTTCGCGCAGCGCGTCTGCCGTGCAACTCGTCTTGCGTTTGACGGCAAGAAAATATTTTTCGTCACCCCGGGCGAGTTTCTTCAGAGCCTCTACGCCGGCTTCGCCGCTGAGCCCCATCCGACGCTGGCAACTGAGGATCTCCCGCTCCGCTGTGCGGATCTGAATAGCCAACTCCCGCACCCGCTGCACCATCCGGTCCTTCAGCACGCCATGCAGGTTGACGGACTCCATCTTCTCCACAACCTGATCGCGAATCGTATCGATCTGTTTCTTGATCTTCTTCTGCTTCACAGGATCGCGATTAGCCGAACGCGCCACTTGATAGAGGCTCTTGAGCGAGGTCGAAATTTTCCGGACGGAGTTCAACCCTTCGAGCGTCTTGACCCGCAGCTCTTCATAGTCCCGCTGGATCTGTTCTTCCTCGATTTCCTCTTCGGTCTCGACGATCGGGACGATCTCCCGCACATTGATCGTCCCGTTTTTAAGCTGATCACGCAGCGCAAGGACAAACTCGATCGTCATCGGCATCCCGTAGATAACCGCCGAGATGTCCTTCTTCCCCTCTTCGATGCGCTTCGCGATCTCGATTTCCCCCTCGCGGCTCAACAAAGCCACGCTCCCCATCTCTTTGAGATAAAGGCGGACCGGGTCATCGGTCCGGCTGAGCGCGCCGGGCGTTAAATCGATTTCCTTCTCTTCTTTCTCTTCCTTCTCGTTCTCATCTCCGCCGCCGGAGTCGGATTCCTCGGATTTGTCGCTCGCCTCCTCGGCATCACGGGCTTTTGTGATTCGCTCCCCCTCAGGCGCATCGACGATCTCGATGTCCATTTCGCCGAACATCGTCATGATGCTGCCGAACTGTTCGGACGACACCACCGCAGCAGGCAAGGTGCTATTCAACTCGCCGTAAGTCAAAAAACCCTTCTCTTTGCCGATTGCAATGAGCTTTTTGACTTCGCTGAGCAACTCTTTTTTCGCCATGACTACTCCTTCACTAAAGACAACATCCCAGCAACAGGCCGCCTGGCCTTTTGCATTCGCAATTCATTCACTTGTGCATTCAACGCCTGCGCATCCTCCACACGACCTTCCCGTTCGGCGGCCTTGAGTTGTGCGATCAAATCCCGAAACAGGGCCTCGGCCCGCTTCCGCTCTAACGTGTCCAAACAGCCAGCAACATGGGCCGGCACGTCGTCGAAATGGTCTTCCCGCATGGAGAGCTCGGTCGCCAACGACCCGCAATCCGGATGATCAGCCACCGCATCCAACAACAATCTGAGCCCAACCCGGCCATCTTGCTCGAGATGGGTCAGCGCCGCCTCGACAAGGATCCGGCAAGCCGGAACCGAGAAGGCCGCGGGCTTCAATCGCTGCACATCGGCGGGCATCAAATGCCCGTGCAGTAGCAAATAGACCAGATCCCGCTCTTCGTTCGCACCCTTGAACATCGCTGGAGTCACACCGGCCGGTGATACGGCCACCGAGCGCCGCCCCTCGGCTTGCACCAACGCCGGATACCGCTCGATCAATCGCTGCTGGCTAATCCTTAGCCGTTCGGCGACCACACGAATCCGCTCTTCCCGCTCGATCGGATGCTCGCTTTTTTGTAGAATCCGCAACACATCGTCCACGCTACGGATACGACCTTCGATCGTACTGGACTCCGCCGTGCTTAAACTATGCTCGAGGGAAAAGTCCAAAAGACTCGGCGCCTGTTCTTCCAACCGCGCAAAGGCCTCCGGCCCCTCTTTCCGCACATAGGTATCGGGATCCTCGCCAGTCGGCAACGTGACCACTTTCACGCCAAGCCCGCTATTCACGAACAGATCAAGCCCTCGCAATGCGGCACGAACCCCGGCCTGATCCGGATCGAACAAGAGCACGACCTTCGAGGTAAACCGCCTCAACACCTGAATATGCTCCGACGTCAGCGCGGTCCCTAACGTCGCAACCGTATGGGTCAGACCAGCCTGATGCAGGACAACCGCATCGAAATACCCTTCCACCACAATCACGGTCTTCAGCCTGGCGACGGCTTCCCGCGCCAGATCCAAGGCATAGAGCGTCTGCCCCTTCTTGAATAGGGGGGTATCCGGGGAATTCAGGTACTTTGGATTCCCCTCGCCAAGAATACGCCCGCCAAAACCGACGACCCGCTTGCGCAAGTCCGTAATGGGGAACATCACGCGTGAGCGAAAACGGTCGTAGGACCCGGACGCCTGCTCCCGCGCGATCGTCAATCCTGCAACGGCTAAATCATCCGGAGAAAAACCCTGGTTGCTCAGCGCCCTGACGAGCCCATCCCATTCAGCCGGCGCACAACCGATTTCAAACCGTTCGATCGTCCCGGCCTGAATACCACGGCTGGCCAAATAGTCTCGCGCCGTCGCGCCGGTCGCACTGTCCCGCAAATTCTGCTGAAACCAGGCCGTCACCGCACGATTAAGCGGTTCCAGACGACTCGCCTGCGCCGCCTGAGGCCCTGAACTAGGCCCGCTGTCCGGCACATCGATCCCGAGTTTCTGCCCGAGCTCACGAACCGTCTCAGGAAAGTTCGCGCCGGTAATCCGCATCAAAAACGTAAACACGTTGCCGCCCGAGCCGCAGCCAAAACAATGAAAAATCTGGCGGGAAGGACTGACCGTAAAGGAGGGCGACTTTTCCTGATGGAAGGGACAGAGACCTTTCAGGTTCTGGCCTGCCCTGGTCAGACTCACATGATGTCCAACCACCTCGGCAATATCGGCCCGATCTCTGACCTGATTGATCACATTTTCAGAAATCAAACCTCGGCCCACGGGAGTCTCGGCTCCTAATTCGCCCACCTGTAGCGGCGAGGAAGATAAACGTAAGTGGTCGAAAAATTTAAGGTGTATGGTAACAGACGAGGAAGAAATCTGTCAATGTGGTGAAACTACGTTAGCCAGGAGGCCAGGCGAGATGACGCCCGCCCAAGACATGAAGATGGAGATGAAATACGCTTTGGCCTCCGTGAGATCCGGTGTTGACGACGACCCGGTACCCGGATTCGGCAATCCCCTTCAGTTTCGCGATCTTACTGCCAACCAGCAGCAGCCGTTCGAGCAGCTCAGCATCAGAATCTTGCAGCGCAGCCAGCGAGACCACATGTTTTCGGGGAATGACCAGCGCATGGATCGGCGCCTGAGGATTGATATCGTCGAATGCGACCACCAGATCGTCCTCATAGACGAGAGGTGCAGGAATAGTCCTCGCGACGATTTTGCAAAATAGACAGTCACTCACGGGGCAGTTTCTTTTCTCAATCCGGACTTCCCGAACCGAGTCGCCAACTCCTGATAAATTTCTTGCGGCGTGATGCCCTGGTATCCCAGCGCCACCAGGGTATGGAATAGGAGATCCGCCGTTTCATAAACGATCTCCTCCTTCTTCCCACCCTTCCCAGCAATCGCCACCTCGCCTGCTTCCTCGACGATCTTTTTCAAGATGCGATCGACTCCGCCTTCCAGCAACTTGGAGGTGTAGGACTCGCTCGACGGCTGCTGCTTCCGTTCTTGGATCATCTGATAGAGACGCTCAAGAATTCCCCCCCAGGACTCGGAGGTCTTCGTTTCAGGCGAATCTAGCCGGGAAAAGAAACAGGACCGTTCTCCCGTATGGCAGGTCGGACCGACCGGCTCGACCTTGACGAGGAGGGCATCGCCATCACAATCGAAAAACAAGTCTTTGAGCTGCAGCGTATGGCCGGAGTTCTCGCCCTTCTTCCATAATGCCTTGCGCGAACGGCTCCAGAAATGCACCGACTTGGTCTCGATGGTCTTCTGCAAGGCCTCCTGGCTCATGAAGGCGACCATCAGCACCGTGCCATCCCGCCAATCCTGCACAACGGCCGGAATCAGCCCCTGCCCATCGAATTTTAATTTCCCTATATCCATCATCGAACCGCTACTCCCTTCTGACGAAGATAGGCTTTCGCCTCAGGAATCGTGTGAGTCCGGAAGTGAAAAATCGACGCAGCCAGGACCGCATCAGCCTTCCCCCTGACAAATCCGTCATAGAGATGGTCTAAATTCCCCACGCCTCCGGATGCAATCACCGGAATCGAGACGGCTTCCGACACGGCAGCCGTCAGCGCAAGGTCATAGCCCTGCTGTTGCCCGTCTTGATCCATGCTCGTGAGCAAAATCTCACCTGCTCCATACTGGGCCATCTGCTTCGCCCATTCGACGACATCCAGACCGGTCCCCTTGCGGCCTCCGTGGGTGAAAACTTCCCACCCGGTTGCCGAAGCAGGGCGATGCTTGGCATCGATCGCCACGACGATACATTGGGTCCCGAATCGCTCTGCCGCTTCCTTCACAAATTCTGGCCGCTGAACCGCCGCCGTATTGATGCTCACCTTATCGGCTCCCGCGTTCAAGAGAGCCCTGATATCCTCAAGCGTCCGCACGCCCCCTCCAACGGTCAAAGGCATAAACACCCGTGCCGCTGTCTGCTCGAGCACATCCAAAATGGTCTTGCGATTTTCATGGGAGGCTGTGATGTCCAGGAAACAGAGCTCATCGGCTCCTTCGCGGTCGTAGGCCGTGGCCACTTCGACCGGGTCTCCCGCATCACGCAAATTCACAAAGCTCACGCCCTTCACGACGCGGCCGTCTTTGACATCGAGACAGGGAATAATACGTTTGGTCAACATGACAGCTCGTGAAACATGAAAAGCAAAACGTGAAATCAGTCTGGATCCCTTACGTCAGGCCCTTACTGATGGCCAAGAGCCGCGACTGCGGTCCTATAGTCTAACTTGCCATCGTAAAGGGCCTTCCCGACAATCGCACCTTCGACCTTGGGCCCGAGCGCCTGCACGGCCAGCAAATCTTCGACCCGAAAGATTCCGCCGGAAGCGATCACGGGAAAGGACGACAACTCGACCATCTCCCGCAAGGCCGCCAGATTCGGCCCGCCCAACATGCCATCGCAAGCAATGTCTGTATAGATCACGGCGCCCAAGGCATGGCCCGCCAGCTCCTTGAGTAGATCGGTCGCCTTGGTCTCCGAGACCGAGGTCCAGCCCTTGACCGCCACCTTCCCGTCCCTCGCATCCAATCCCAACAAAATCTGACGAGGAAACTCCAGACAGGCCTTCTCCAGAAACGACCGATCGGTCAAGGCAGCGGTACCAAGCACAACTCGGCTCACACCGGCGCCGAGATAACGGCGCACGGTTTCGATCGACCGGACTCCTCCCCCTACCTGCACTTTCACGCTCACGGTGCGGATGATCGCTTCAATCTGGGGAAGATTGCGCGGCTCACCCTCCACCGCTCCGTTCAGATCCACCACATGGATCAACGTTGCGCCGCCCTGCTGCCATTGCCTCGCCATAGCCGGCACGTCATCGGAATAGACCGTTTCGGCGGCCATATCGCCCTGTCGCAACCGCACACAGCGACCATTCTTTAAATCAATCGCAGGAATCACGAGCATAGAAAAAACCGCCCCTACTAACGTTCCCCTGCCGTGCCAAACGGAAACTTGAGGAGCATACGGTCAACCCCGTAGCCCGCCAGCTCATCCGCTGTGACGAACATGCCCCAACGCTCAAAAAATCCCAGCATGTCTTCAATCATCGGCCTCTGCCGCTCGTAGTAGTTCCCCTCCCAGAGCACTTGCCCATCCGCCGCCACCAGCTTGGCTTCAAACCCCACCGTAGCTGGGGGATTGGCGCCAAAGCGACTCCCGACCCGCTCCTGATAGACCAGCACCTGGCCAATCAATGCAGCATCTACCTTCAGCTGTTTTGCCACCAGCATGGCCTGTGCCGGGCCAGCGGGAGATTGCACCGCCTGGGAGGCCAAGACTTTCCCTGCATCGCCAGGCGACAGCACCGTCACGCCCTGCTGGGACTTCAACCGGCTCCAAAGCAACTGTGTGACCTTGCCCCCCGCGCCGATCGGCACGATGGAGGTCTGACTCCGAAGCTGTTCGATTTGCGGCGACACCGCGAGCGCCATATCAGACCGACGGGCTCCTGGCGGGGCCGAGAAGGTCTGAGCGACAACATCCCTCACCTGTGGCGTCGTCAGCGTCGTAAACGGGACCAGCGCAATGGTGCGCACCTGATAGCGCGGCAATTCCGCAGACGACTTCGAGGTCACCTTGGACCCGCTACAGCCGGCCGTTGCCAACAGAGCCAATCCCACCAAGGCCATCGACCATCCCTTGTTGTTCATCATGCTCATTTCCATGATCCAAAATTGTTAATCAACTGTAACCCGACGGCCTGACTCTTTTCAGGATGGAACTGACAGGCCACCACATTATCCCGCCAGATGCTCGACACAAACGTCATCCCGTAATCCGTCGTAGTTGCCACCACGGTCTTATCAGAGGGATCGACATAATAAGAATGGACAAAATACCAATAAGACCCGTCAGGAATTCCGTCGAATAGGGGACAGGACTTCTCCATCGTCACGTTGTTCCAGCCCATATGCGGCACCTTCAATCCCTGGCCCGCTGGAAAACGCCTGACTTTGCCTGGAATAATACCGAGACCTTTGTGAGTCCCGAACTCCTCGCTCTCCTCAAATAACAACTGGAGCCCCAAGCAGATTCCCAGAAACGGTTTCCCCGATTGAATCGCAGCGCGAATCGGCTCCGCCAACCCGTACCGCTCAACATTCGCCATGCAATCGCCGAAAGCTCCGACCCCGGGCAACACCACATGACTCGCATTCCCGATCATGAGCGGATCACGAGTCGCGACCGCCTGATGCCCCACCGCCTCAAAGGCCTTAGAGACACTGCGGAGGTTGCCCATGCCGTAGTCGATAATCGCAATCATATCCGCCTTCAACAGGCTGCTGAAACAGCCCGCCCGCTTCGTTCTCGGCTGATCGAAATCCTCAACGTGCCCCTGAGGGTACGCCTCCAGTTTCGACTCGCCTGCGGCCTTGCTGGCCCGCCTTTTAAAGCAACCTGCGGGAGGATTCTCCGGTTATGGCACACGGAGACTATCAAAATACCGTCTTCTGAGCCCCTACGCTCCTCGTCTGGCCGTACGGCCGTAACCATACCCCAACTGCTGCCATCCTGCCACTGCCAATCTACAGAGGCTCATCTACAACACACAGTCTCAGACCAGCTCATAAAACGAACGGGGCAGGCTTCTTTTCAGAAGCCTGCCCCTATAGGCGAACCTATGTCGGCCACTCTCTTTGACTTACAACAGCCCCTTCGTCGAAAGAACCTTCCCTGCCAACCGCTCTTCCGGCGTGGTGGCCTGATCGAGCGCCTTAGCTAAGGCCTTGAAGATGGCTTCCATGATGTGGTGCGGATTGCGGCCATACATCAGATTCACGTGCAAGTTCAGGCCTGCATGAGTCACGAAGGCCTGAAAGAAGTCTTCAAAGAGGCCAAGATCGAAAGCTTTGATCTTCCGATCCGGCAACACCACGTTATAGACGAGATAAGGCCGGCCACTGAGGTCCACCGTGACCTGCGCGAGGGTTTCGTCGAGCGGAGCCGAGGCAAACCCGAACCGCTTGATCCCCGCTTTTTCACCCAAGGCCTGATGTAGAGCTTTGCCCATGACGATTCCGACATCCTCCACCGTATGATGTTCGTCGATATCGATATCGCCCTTGGCCTTGACCGTCAAATCGAAAAATCCATGTTTGGCCAACAGCTCCAGCATGTGGTCGAAGAACCGGATACCGCTGTCGATCTTCCCTTGACCGCTGCCGTCCAGCGCCCAGGAAACCTGGATATCGGTTTCCTTCGTGGCTCGATGGATCGTCGCCTTCCGATGTGTCACAGCTTTCTTCATGAGAACCTGCTTTGGGCTGATTTTGCGTGGGCGTCGAACCCTTCCATATGGGCCAATCGAACGAGATGATCTTTCACCTTACTCAGCTCCTCTTTTGTATAGTGCACGATGTTGCTGACTTTAATGTAGTCGTGAACGGACAAAGCCGAAAAGAAGCGCGCGGTTCCGCCGGTTGGTAAGACGTGATTCGGACCTGCCACATAATCGGCCACAGAGGGGGGCGTATACCGGCCCAGGAACAGAGCCCCGGCATGACGGATCTTCTCTAAGTAATCGAAGGGCTCGTCCACCGAGAGGGTCAAATGTTCCGGGGCAATCTGGTTGGCCACATCGATGGCTTCATCCATCGTCGTTACGACGAAAGCCACCGCATGGCGCGCAATGGACTTGGCGGCAATTTTTTCCCGCGTCAGTCCCTTCAACTGGCGGCCAATGAGCTTCACGACATCCTCCGCCAACTGCGCCGATGTCGTCACGAGATAGACTTGCGCATCTTCGTCATGTTCTGCTTCGCAAAGGAGATCTGCCGCGACATGAGCCGGCTTGGCGTCCCCATCTGCCACCACGAGCAGCTCGCTCGGGCCGGCCACCATGTCGATGCCAACCGTCCCGTAGAGGAGCCGTTTGGCTGTCGCGACATAGATATTACCAGGCCCCACGATTTTATCGACCCGCTGAATCGTCTTGGTCCCATAGGCCATAGCCCCGACGGCCTGCACGCCCCCGGCGCGGTAGATCTCCGTGACACCGGCGATGTCGGCTGCTACCAGCAAATAGGGATTGATCGGCCCATTTTGTGGCGGCGTACACATCACCACGCGGGAAACGCCCGCCACCTTGGCCGGAATCGCACACATCAAGACCGACGAGGGATAGACCGCCTTGCCGCCCGGCACATAGACTCCAACCGCATCGACCGGCGTCACCACTTGCCCCAGAGTCGCCTCATTGTCCTGATACATCCAGGTTCTGATGCGCTGACGCTCGTGAAACGAGGTGATCCGCTTGGCGGCAAACCGGAGGGCATCGCCCTCCTCTTTTCTGATGTGGAAATACGCTTTTTTGATTTCTGCGGGGGTGACGTACATCTCCGTCGCGTCCATGGAAACGCGGTCGAACTGTTTCGTATAGCGGAGGACGGCCTTGTCGCCGCCCCGTTCCACGGCTTGCAGAATCGACTTCACCGTCTTCTCGACGGCAGCCCCTTGCACACGGGCACGCGACGAAACTTTCTTCAGTGCGGGGAGAAAGGCTCGTTCGCTGGAGGACACAATCTTCATGTGCGCATCCGCTTGCCCGTTCGACGTACCCCGCGCGAAGGCTCGCGCGGAGCGGTAGCGCGAGACCCAGTTGCTACGCGGGTGACGGCCCGGAGCTTCGTGATCAGCTCTGTGACCTCTGCATGCTTCAGCTTCAAACTCGCCCGATTAACGACCAGCCTGGCCGTGGACTGCGCGATGCACTCCACTTCGACAAGGTTATGCGCCTTCAACGTGTTGCCGGTTTCAACTAAATCCACAATCCGATCGGCCAAACCGACCAACGGCGCCAGCTCGATCGAGCCGTACAACTTAATGATTTCAACCGCCACGCCGCGCTGATTGAAATACCGCTCGGTAATCTTCGGATACTTGGTCGCAACCCGAATCTTCGAGGACAGCCGGTCTCGTGAGGCCTGCCCCTTGAGCGCAGCGACGGCGATTCTACACGCTCCGAACCCTAAATCCAATGGCTCATAGACGTCGCTATCCTGCTCCATCAAGACGTCTTTCCCGACAATCCCGACGTCCGCCGCGCCATATTCGACATAGGTCGGCACATCCGTCGGCCTCACGATCAGGAAGGTCATGCTGATCTCAGGACAGGGAAACACCAGCCGGCGGCTCTCGGTCGAGAGGCTGCCCATGGCATAGCCAGCCCGACAGAAAACCTCCAATGTGAGGTCCAGCATTTTCCCCTTCGATAAGGCAATCGTCAGCATGATGTCAGCGAGTCCCGGCCTGAGCCGCTCCCTCTTTTTGGCGGGCGATCGTCGCGCCTAACCCGCGCAGTTTCTCTTCCATCCGCTCATAGCCGCGATCCAGATGGTAGACCCGGAGGATCTCCGTCGTGCCTTCCGCCGCAAGCCCAGCCAGCACTAATCCGGCGCTTGCGCGAAGATCGGAGGCCATCACCGGCGCCCCGGTCAACTTGGTCGGCCCGGTCACCACGGCCCGAGTGCCTTCGATCTTAATCTCAGCCCCCATCCGCCGCAGCTCTTCGACATGCATGAACCGGCTTTCAAACACCGTTTCGGTAATCACGCTCGTACCCTCAGCCGCCGTCATCAAGGCCACCATCTGCGCCTGCATGTCGGTAGGGAAACCCGGATAGGGCAACGTCCGAATATCGATCCCCTTGAGCCGCGAGGCCGCATTCAGGTGAATCCGGTCCTGCTCGACTTTCAGCTCAACGCCGGCTTCCCGCAGCTTCATCAACAACGCATCCAGATGATTCGGACGGCAGCGATTGAGCGTCACCGCTCCCCTCGTAATGGCCCCTGCCACTAAATACGTTCCTGTTTCAATACGGTCCGGAATGACATCGTGATCGCTCCCGTACAACTCACGGATCCCTTCAATCGTGATGACATCCGTCCCGGCGCCGACGATGCGAGCCCCCCGCTTCACGAGAAAATCCGCGAGGTCTACAATCTCCGGTTCCTTCGCGGCATTTTCAATGACGGTGGTCCCCTCGGCAAGCGACGCGGCCATCATTAAATTTTCCGTTCCTGTGACCGTCGGCGTATCGCAGTAGATCTGCGCGCCCTTCAGCCTCTTCGCCTTGGCGCGAATATACCCGTGTTCCATCGAAACTTCTGCACCCATTTTCGCCAGTCCGGCCAGATGGAGATTGACGGGCCGCGACCCGATCGCACAACCACCCGGCATCGACACCGTCGCTTCTCCCCACCGCGCCAACAGAGGCCCCAATACTAAGACGGAGGCCCGCATGGTCTTCACCAAGTCGTAGGGAGCCTGAGTCGAGCTGATCGTGTCGGCATTGATAACCGCGCGATTCCCATCATGCTGCACCTTCGCGCCCAGGATTCCCAAGAGCTTGCCCATCGTGAGAACATCCGCCACGCGGGGGAGATTGGCAATCACACATTCGCCGCCGCCCAGAATGGTGGAAGCCAAGATCGGCAGCGCGGCATTCTTTGCCCCACTGATCTCAACCTCGCCTCGAAGCGGCGTTCCACCAGTAATGACTGTACGATCCATCGTCTATACCCCGACTCGCTCGACGATCACCACCCGCTCAAGCCCCGCTTTATCGTAGATCAACCGGTGAAATTTGTAGCCAGGCAGCTGCTCGACGATCCGGCGCAGCCCACGAGCCTGACCTGCGCCGATCTCCAGGAGCACGACTCCGCCGGGAGCCAGATAACGAGCAGCCTCTTGCAGCAATCGTTCGTGCAGTTCCGTCCCCTGAGGCCCGGCCACCAGTGCGCCTCGCGGCTCGAATAGTTTCACTTCCGGCTGAAGCGTCGCCCACTCAGCCTCTGCAATATAGGGAGGGTTCGAGACGATGACATCCACCAGCCCCTCTACCCCCTGCTCCGCTAATGGCCCCAGCAAATCGCCTTCCAACCAGGTGATCCGCTCGCCCACCCCATGACGAATGGCGTTGCGCCTCGCAACATGGAGCGCGGAACTGGACAGATCGATCGCCAGTACCCGCGCATGGGGTCGCAATCGCGCAATCGCCACGGCAATGCAGCCGGACCCGGTACAGACATCGACAATCGTAGCCTGGCGCGCGGTGGAAATCCGTTGCGTGACATATTCCACCAACAACTCGGTTTCCGGCCTCGGAATCAGCACCGCCGGACTCACCTCAAACTCTAACCCGCAAAATTCCTGCGTCCCTAAAATATATTGCAAGGGCTCTCGCCCAACCCGCCGCGCAATCAGCCCTCGCGTTGCTGCCAATTCGGAAGAAGACAGCAATCGGTCCCGGTCGGTGAGCACATTGTGAGAGGAAAGACGGAGCACATGTTCCACAATCCACAGGGCTTCCTGCTCCGCGCTCTCGATGCCGGCCTGCTCCAGCAGCCGACGTGCCTCGGTAATCAGCTCACCGAGCGTGGCGTGGCCTGTCGACTGCGGAATCGGAGCTACGGCGTCCATGTTACGCCGTCCCCACTTCCTGCTGACGCTGCGCCTTCAAAGCCTGGACAAATTCGTCAAAGTCTCCCTGAAGTACCTGCTCTAACTTATGCAAGGTCATCCCGACACGATGGTCGGTCACCCGGTTCTGCGGGAAATTGTAGGTGCGGATCTTCTCGCTCCGCTCGCCCGTGCCCACCTGCGCCTTGCGATTCTGCGCGGTTTCCGCATCCTGCCGTTCCCGCTCCGCCTCGACGATTCTGGCCCGCAGGGTCCTCATCGCCTTGGTGCGGTTCTTCAGCTGCGACCGTTCGTCCTGACAACTCACCACCACACCGGTCGGAATATGGGTGATCCGCACCGCCGACTTGGTCGTATTGACGCTCTGGCCTCCGGCGCCGGACGAACAAAACGTATCGATGCGAAGATCCATCGGGTCGATATGCACATCCACCTCGTCCACTTCCGGCATGACGGCCACAGTGACAGTCGAGGTATGGATCCGGCCGCTGGCTTCCGTCGCAGGGACTCGCTGCACCCGATGGACTCCTGCCTCGAACTTGAAGTGGCTATAGGCGCCCTTGCCTTCGATCAGCGCCACAACCCCCTTATAGCCCCCGCCAGCCGTTTCCGTCGCTTCGACCACATCGACCTTGAAGCCTTTGGCCTCCGCATACTTGCTATACATCCGGAATAGATCTCCGGCAAAGAGCGCCGCCTCATCTCCGCCGGTTCCGGCGCGAATTTCAAACAGCAGACTCTTTTCGTCCCGCGGGTCCTTGGGAATCAGCAGCTCCTGGGCCTGCAGTTCAATCTCCTGCTGCTGGCGTGTGAGCTGGGCACTCTCTTCCGCTGCCATCTTATGCATCTCGCCCCCGGCCGTGGGATCGACGAGAATTTGCGCGGCTTCGCCCAACTGCTTGGCATTGTCGCGATACGTGGCCAGCAACTTGGCCACCGGCTCGATATCCGTCCGCTCTTTATTGACCTTGTGCAACTGCGAGGGCTGGCTCATCAAAGTGGGGTCCATGAGCTGATTGGTCAACTCGTCGTAGCGAGTGGCCAAGACTTCCCATTTTTTTAATAAAACTGCTTCCATGGCCCCGTATCCTCTGCGCTGCGCCGCGCTTACCCAATACCGCACAAACACAAAGGGACCCTGCCCCTCAGCGAAGCAGGGTCCCTTGTATGACCTCTTCTCGAACTACTTTTCTTTCTTCGCGTACTTCTTCTTGAATCGCTCAACCCGTCCTTCGGTATCAATGATTTTCTGCGTCCCTGTGAAAAACGGATGGCAATTCGAACAGATATCGACATTGATATCGCCGCCCGTCGACCGGGTCTTATATTTATTCCCGCAGGCGCAATGCACCCCGACTTCCCGATACACGGGATGAATACCGCTCTTCATAGTTCCCACTCCCCTGACGTCAAAATCATCGACCTTCGCCCATTCGAAGGCCCGATACTCTACCCTGTCTCGACAACCAGATACAAGTCTGGCGTTACCGGTTCATCGACTGGAGGAATTCCTGGTTGGTCTTGGTGCCGTGCAGCTTGTCCATCAGGAACTCCATCGCTTCCATCGTGCCAAGCGGACTCAGCACCTTGCGCAGGATCCACATCTTGTTCAGACGGTCCTTGTCCACCAGCAATTCTTCTTTTCTCGTTCCGGACTGACTGATATCGATGGCCGGGAAGAGTCGCTTATCGGCCAAACGGCGTTCCAGATGGACTTCCATGTTGCCGGTTCCTTTGAATTCCTCAAAGATCACATCGTCCATGCGGCTGCCGGTATCAACTAACGCCGTCGCCATGATGGTCAGACTGCCGCCATGCTCGATGTTACGGGCCGCCCCGAAGAACCGCTTCGGGCGCTGGAGCGCGTTCGAGTCCAACCCTCCCGACAAAACCTTGCCGCTGGGTGGGGCAATCGTATTGTAAGCGCGGGCCAAACGGGTAATGCTGTCCAGCAGCACCACGACATCTTTTTTGTGCTCGACCAGCCGCTTCGCCTTCTCCAACACCATTTCCGCCACTTGCGCATGGCGCTGGGGCGGCTCATCGAAAGTGGAGCTGATGACTTCGGCCTTCACCTGCCGTTGCCAGTCGGTGACTTCTTCCGGCCGCTCGTCGATGAGCAGCACGATCAGGGTCACTTCTTTGTGGTTTTTGATAATGGCCCGGGCGATGGCCTGCAGCATCATCGTCTTTCCGGTCCGGGGAGCCGCAACGATTAATCCGCGCTGACCCTTGCCGATCGGGGTCGTGAGCTCCATGACGCGGGTGCAATATTCTTCACGGTCGAACTCGAGGTTGAGGCGCTCTTCGGGATAGAGCGGGGTCAGGTTGTCGAAGAGGATCTTGTCGCGCGACACTTCGGGATCTTCGAAATTGATTTTTTCGACCTTGAGCAACGCGAAATACCGCTCGCTCTCCTTTGGAGGCCGTATCTGCCCGAAGATCGTGTCGCCAGTGCGCAGATTAAACCGCCGGATTTGCGAGGGGGAGATATAGATATCGTCGGGGCCTGGGAGATAGTTCGAATCGGGAGCGCGCAGGAAGCCGAAGCCATCAGGGAGCGTTTCGAGTACGCCCTCGCCGAAGACTACGCCGTTATTTGCGGTCTGCGCCTGCAGGATTGCGAAAATCAATTCCTGCTTGCGCAGATTGGGGGCGCCGTCGATCTTCAGCTCGCGCGCCACCTCATTAAGATTGGCGATAGATTTCTGCTTCAGCTCCGCAAGATGCATAACCTCTTCCTTTGTTTGCGTCATGAGTATCCTCTCAAGTCCTCAGCTGCATCATCGTTAGCAGCGCTCGCACGTGGTGAACTATGGGAAATTGTCCTGAAACTCAATGAATAGGGAATCGCAATACAGTTGATGATCTCTGTCGTGTGTGTCAGCTAAAGAGGGTGATCCGTGAAGGACTTACTGGTTTGCGCCGGGCATTAATCGGGGTACGACTCTGTCTCATAACTGCGGATATTGTCGCAAGCAGGAATTCATACCGAGCTGATTCATCTCTATCACTTGAGCAGTTGTGGCTTGTTTCGAGATGCGCCTGCGAGTCTTGTGTGTGGAGAGAACACTGAACCGAGCTAAGATATTAGGTCTACCATAACGCGGGCGGCGCGCTTTGTCAACAGGAATCACGCTTTTTTTCACCAGCCTCTGCTTCCTCCTGGTGCCCCCCCTCGTCAATCGGCGGCGCAGTTGCAGCAGAAAAGAATGGTGTGCTAAATGGTTTGCTAAATGAGGAGATCCTGAATAGAGGCCCACGGTATTATGGAACATGACAACGAACAAGAACAACATGAGCGCATGTTCACGCTGTCCGAGGCAAACCGCCTGATCCCCCAGCTGAACGCCAAGCTGATCTCGATCCAGCAAGCCAAGGCCGTCCTGGCCCGCACGAAGGAAGAGATCCTGAAGGCCAGCGCGAGGTCTGAATATGGCGGCGGCAGTACTGTTGGGCACCTCTATATTTCTGGCCTACAAGAGGTCAGCACCAACCTTCAAGCAATTCAGGAGCTCGGCATCCTGGTAAAGGATCTGGATCTCGGCCTCTGCGATTTTCCCCATCTGCATGACGGCCGGGTCGTCTATCTGTGTTGGAAGCTCGGCGAACAAGACGTGCGCTGGTGGCATGAAACGACCACCGGCTATAAAGATCGCTCCCCAATCGACGACCTGGCCTAAGTGCAACGACACGATCCACCCCGCGAGATATCCATGAAATTCGTCATTCTCGGATTCGACGGTCCCGACGGAGAGGCCAAACGAAAAATCTATCGCCCTGCACACCTCGCCAACATGGAGCCTCTCAATGCACAAGGCCGCGTCGTGCTGGCAGGCCCGCTCACAGATAAAACTGGAAGCCTGATCGTCATCGAGGCCGACTCTCTGGAAGAAGCGCAACGGTTCGCGAACGAAGACCCCTATACCGTCCACAGCGTGTTTGAACGGGTCGAGGTCCACCCCTTCACGCAAGTCTTCCCCAACTGATGCTAAGCCAACGGCCCACCGTCGCTTACAAGGAAAGCCCGGGCATAGCGTAAGCTCTTCTCTCGGATTCACTCACGCGGCCCACGATTACGCAAACCACGTAACATGCTGAGTACAGGCCAACAATCAGCCACAGAGCACATAATCCTCTGGCAGGCCGCAGCCTCACGCCCAGTTTGACAGGACAAAAGAGCTAATCTTATAATAACCGGCCCTGTGCCCCGTGATTGGCGCCTACCATCAACGCCCGCATCGTTAGGACGAAAGGCCTAAGCCTTCCTAGTTCGATAGCCCAAAATTTCCCATTGGTAGGCCTTCTGCGAGGTTGCGGGTGACTTGGAAAAAGCTTAGAGTAACGGAACTTTAGATCATCAGAAAACTTGTATTTCTCGTTTCTTAACCCCTTGCTGGAGAGTAAGCCGCAATGACTCAGTATCGCGTCCTTCCAGGCCCGGAACATTTCCTTCCTCCTTCGGCTGCAAGCATGGGTATCTGCTTGCCAAACCCTGGGGAAGCTCATATCAACGGTGTCATCGCCCCAGAGGAAAAGGCATATGAAGAAGCGGCGAAGCAATTCCTCATGGCCAAAGTGCCGACCATTTTCCCTGGCCCCTTGGTCCTGTGGGCATGGAACGAGAAAGCGGCCAAGAAGGCCACCGCCGTCCGTCACCTCTACAACACGCTGAAAGAATGCGTGCAGCCCGGGCAAACACCCATGCTGATCCCGATGCCGGACTATCGCCCCAAATACCCCAAGATCAATCCCGAAGTCGAAATCAATCCCAACCACCCGAACCTGACCATCTGGCATAATAAAATCGATTGCTGTATGTTCATCGGGGTCCATTGCCACCAGGCAAACCTGGCGCTCAAAATCATTCGTGGCGGCACCTCCTGCTACACGATTGCCATGTGCGCGCAAGCCGGCCATGAAGATGCGATGCTCTCCTTCCGCGACGCATCGGTCGAAAAGATCATGAAGCTGGCCGAGTGGGTGAAGAAGTTGAAAGGAACAGTCAAACCACGGCTGACGTCAGCGAAGAGCGGAGCGTCAAACTAATACGTTTGACGCTCTGAAGAGAGCGAAAGGAACTGAACCATGGCAGACACACATTCGGTCATCGGCACAAAGAATAAAAAAGGGCAGACCTTTACCGACACCTGGAAGATGATGAACGAGGCGCCGCGGACGCCATCATTCTATACGGGCAGCGAAGTTATCAAGGAAGCCCTCCGGCGGGCCAGCTGCGACGTCATGATCGCCTATCCGATCACCCCGCAGAGCGAAGCGGCCGCCTTGATCGGTGAGCTCTTTGCCGAGGGTTACATCGGCGACTACTTCCGAGGCGAGAGCGAATTCGCCGTCATGTCGCAATGCGCGGGAGCCGCTTTCGGCGGCGCGCGTGTCTTTACGACGACCGCGGGACCCGGCACGATGCGCGCGATGGAGAACTTCCCGATGTGGTCCGGCGCCAGGTTGCCGATCCAGATGATCGTCACCTGTCGCGGCATCAATTCACCGCTCTCGATTCAGCCAGACACACTCGAAATCGCCTACCTGCTGAATACTGGCATGCTCGTCTGGCATGCGGAAACCGCGCAGGACTTCTTCGATTGGATCCTCATGGGATACATGGTCTCGGAAGAGCCGGACGTGCACCTTCCCTTGGCGCTCTGCTGCGACGGGTTCTTCGTCACCCATACCAAGGACGTGGTCAACCTGACCCCAGCCGACATGTGCCTACCTCCCTATGACCCCTATCGCTCCCCCGTGCCCTGCATGGACATGGAATGTCCACCGGTCCGGATGATGCGCGATCCCTTTGTCATGAAGAGCAACTACATCAGCTACGCCACCCACGCCTCCTGGCAACAGGAAGTCTGGGCGGCAGTGGAACGGTCTCGCAAACACACGATCAAGTGGCTGAACGGGCTGATCGAAACGGAAAATACCGACGCCGAAGTGCTCATCGTCGCCTCCGGCACGGCCGTCTCACAGGGCCGCGAAGCCATCCGCCTCCTCGAAGATGAAGGCATCCGGTGCGGACTAGTCAAGGTCAAAGTCCTGCGGCCATGGCCGGGCGAAGAAATCCGCGAAGCCACGAAGAACGCCAAACACATCATCGTCCCAGAGTTCAACGTGACCGGCTGGCTGGCCAAGGAAATCAAGGCCACCATCCCCAACAGCGAACGGGTACATGCAGGCCCGCGCGTTTGCGGCGGCATGACGATGCCACCGGAAATCATCGTTTCCGAAATCAAGACCCTACTGGGAATGGCCACCGTGTCGATGGCCTCCCGCGGCTAAATTGGACCGAGGCAAGCAAACATTACACGCCCTGAACTAAGACGCACGTATTAAGGAGGCCATCATGAGCAAGGAACGTATCAAGATTTCTGAAGACCTGTACGACATCATGCCGTCTGACTATCAAGACCTTGTCAAGAGCGCGACCTACGGCAAAGAAGACCGGGGCTGGAAGGATATCGGCAACAGCAAGGAACTGATCGAGCAGCATTCGCTCTGCGCTGGCTGCCCGGAATCCATGGCCTTCCGCTACATCCTGGCCTCCTTGCCTAACCCCGAAGACACCGTCATGGTCGGTTCCACTGGCTGCACCAGCCTGGTGTTCCCCATGGTGGCCGTCCACAACATCCACTCCCTCTTCGGCAACCAGAACGCCATCGCCTCAGGCTTGAAGCGCGCCTTAAGCGTCCGCTTCCCGGGCCGGACGAAAGACGTGGTTGTGCTCGCCGGCGACGGCGCCACCGTCGATATCGGCCTCGACATGACGTTGCAGGCCTGGTTCCGCCAGGAAAAATTCACCACGATTTGCTTTGACAACGAACTGTACGGCAACACCGGCGGCCAGGAGAGCGGTCTGATGCAGAAGGGCTTCGTGGCCAAGATGGCGCCGATGGGAAAACTCTTCGACAAGGTCCGCCTGCCGGAAATCGCACGCGAATCTGGCTGTCATTACGTGGTGCAGTGCACCGTCAGCAAGCCGTCCCTCGTTGAGAAGGTGATCAAGAATGCGGTGATGATCGCGCGCGAAATCGGCCCGACCTATCTCCAGCTCTACACGCCCTGCATCCTCGAAATCGGGAAGAACAGCATGGAAGGGTTGCAGGAGATGCGGGATTCGGAGAAGCCGACTGAGCGCTTCGCCTACAAAGAGTACATCAGCGAGCCGGCCAAGCAGCTCCTGGCAGAGATGGACGCCAAGAACAAAGAAAAGAAGGCCGCGGCCAAGCAGCTCGCCGCGCAAGGCGCCTAATCCGATTCTGAAGGAGAGACGATCATGATTAAGAAACGACTGAACATCCGGATGTCGGGATTAGGGGGACAGGGCGCAGTCACCGCCGCGCATGTCATGGCCATGGCGGCCAACCGCGATGGCAAGTTCTCAATCTCCAATCCCTTCTTCGGCGCTGAAAAGCGTATGGCGCCAGCGGAGAGCTATTGCCGGATCGGCATCGAGCGGATCTACGACCGGGGCGAGCTAGTGTTCCCCGACGTCATCCAGGTCTTCCATCCTCAAGTCATTACGATGGGCAAGAGCTACACGATGCCCTTCTACTCCGGCGTCAAGGAAGGCGGCCTCGTCATCATCAACTCCGACCAAGAGCTGCTGTCGGCCGATGACCTTGACCGGCTCAAGAGCCTGAACGTCGCCTTGTTTTACATCGCGGGTACCCAGCTCGCGATCGAAGTGGCCGGCACCGAGCTCTCGACCAACATGTCGATGATCGGCGCGGTCGCGGGCATCACCAAGTGCGTCTCCATGGAATCCTTGGACGGCGCCTTGCAGGAACGATTCGGGAAGAAGTTCGTCGCCTCGGGCGGAACCGCGTCTTTGGACGAAGCGATCAAGAAGAAGTTCGCCAAGAAGGAAATGTTGTTGGCTAAAAACCTGGCTACTGTGCAGGCGGCCTATGATATCGCCTGCAAATGGGCCGAAGAGACTAAGTATGAACTGCGAGTCGGCAATCCTACCGTCGCCGCTTAACGAGAGAGAAGGAACCAGCTCGCATGTATAACGTAGCGCAAGTCATCGATGAAAAATGCGTGGCCAAAAAGGGATGCCGCCTGTGCATCATGTATTGTCCCGAGGCCAACTGTCTGGATCTCAATTCAACCAAGATGGTGGCCGAAGTCATGATTGACCGGTGCAAAGGCTGTGAACTCTGCGTGGTCGTCTGCGACGCGGCGAAACACAATGCCATCAGCATGCAGGCCGTCAGCGCCACCGGGCAGCTGATTGCCCATAAGGGCGAGTCCGCCGCCATTGGGCAAGCCTACCAAGGATAATTGTTTCGTGTAGCGGGTTGCCCGCGCAAGACCCCATGGCGCCTGCGCTATGGGGTTTTTTGTTGGTGCCGCTGGGAAGGGAACAGATGGAAACCGAAGACAACGTGATTCATGAGCTCCTGCAAGAGATCGCCGGACTGATCAACGCGTACCCTAAAGCCCTCGAGCGGCGCGCCGCTGATATCGATGCCAGCGGGAAGGATCCAGACCTGGCGCAGGCGCTCGTCAAAGCCGCCGACACTATGCGCGACAGCGGGAATCTCTACCTAACCTGGGCGAAACACTACGCCTCCGTCGCATCAGGCAATACCGACGCAAGCTCGGACGAAGACGAGACCCAAGATTTCGACGTCTAGCGGAATAGAGTCAAACAGAGCACGTTCTGCGCCAATCAAAAAAGTCTCCCCCCCACCGAAATCTTTTGTTAGAATGTGCAGTCGGACATGGCGGTCTCGTTCCCCGGTAGCTCAGTGGTAGAGCAGCCGGCTGTTAACCGGCTGGTCGCAGGTTCGACTCCTGCCCGGGGAGCCACCATCGCAAGGCCTTCGAGATCTCTCTCGAAGGCCTTTGTCGTTTTCGTCGATTCATCATCCGCTTCGCCGCTGGCTTCTCATTCGCACGGCTGGGCCATGGAAGATTCTGTATGATGACCGCTATGGCACCTGACTGGCGCGAGTTCACACCGGCAACCCTGCTCCGCAACCAGCATCTCATGACGATTGTTCCTGGCTATTGGCCTCGACGAGCCCTGCTGGACGGCATACCGATCGAATCACGCTTGTTCACCACCGATCCCAAGACTCAGCTGCTCGGCTTCTGCCATTGGCAGCCAAACCGGACAGGCTGCCAGACTCTGCTGCTCGTGCATGGGCTTGAAGGATCCAGCGAGTCCCACTACATGCAGGGGATCGCCGCAAAAGCCTACCGCGCGGGGATCAACGTCATCCGCCTCAACCAGCGTACTTGTGGCGGCACCGAACAGCTGACACCGACTCTCTACAACAGCGGCTTGAGTCAGGACTATCGGGCCATCGTCCAGGAGTTGGCAAGCCTGGATCGACTCACCCGTATCTGGCTGGTCGGTTATTCGATGGGGGGGAATCTTATCCTGAAAGCAGCGGGAGAACTCGGCTCGTCAGAGGCAGCGCTGGCCGGAGCGATCGCGGTCTGTCCGAATATCGACCCCACCCAATGCGCCAAAGCCTTGGAAGAGCCTCGCAACTGGCTCTACCACTATCACTTTCTAACCAAGCTCAAAGCGCGCATGAAGCGCAAGGCGGCGCTCTTTCCATGGAGATGGGACCTCACGGAGCTGGACCGTATCCACCTCATCAGCCAATTCGACGACCGCTACACGGCCTCAGACGGAGGCTACGCCAGCGGCCCGGACTACTACGACCGCGCAGGGTCCCGACATGTACTGGACAAGATTGCCGTCCCGACCACCATCGTCACAGCGCAGGATGATCCCTTTATTCCCTATTCGATGTTTAGCCTCGCGGCCATCAAACGGAACCCCCTCATCAGGCTGACGAGCCCCCGCTATGGAGGCCACTGCGGATTCATTCAGGGAACACAGAGCAACGAAGACAGATTTTGGGTGGAAAGCCGAATCGTCGAATCGATCCGCACAGACAGAGAGCGCGATCAGGCAATTTGAAGGTGGGTCCGCACTTCCTTCGCGTAGGTCTTAAACGGATCCGGCATGGGGAAGGGTTCCTGGCCGCGCAATTGAAAGATCGACCAGTTGATCACATAAGAAGGGGAAAACCTCGCATCCAACTCAGATCCAGCCGCCTCAGCCGGAAGGCCCGACGCCAATAAATGCCGTACAAGTTCACCTCGCCCAAAGGCCCTGGTGTTGCGGGGCGGATGGTCCATCGCTAAGGCAATCGCCTTGTCGGTCGTGAGCCGCGGAACCCGCCCCTCGTCCATCAAACCGTAATAGAGTCCCTTACCTTGATGGAGATTGTGATACTCCAGGTCGAGGCTCTTCAGGGCCGGATCGGCCCAGGCCAGTTGTTCTGCCTCGCGAAAGGTTTCCAGCAGCCAGAGTTTCGAGGCCCAATCCACACGGCCTACCAGCTTCGTATAGTCCCCGCGAAGATCGCGCAACACCGCTTCCCATTGATCGAGCACCCAATCGGTTTCGTCGTCCTGCCCTCGATAGTGTTCCTGCGCCGCGGCAAGAAAGGCTTCCTGAATATCGATCGCCGAGATCGACTTCCCTGATTCCAGTCGCACGATCCATTGCCGTTCCTGATCCTGCGACAGCTCCTGCATTGTTTCGACCGGCTCATGGAGCTCTAGACCCTTCGGCGCATAGCCCTCTTCGATCAATTGCAGGACCAGGCCCGTCGTGCCCAGCTTCAAGGCCGTCGCCACCTCGGCCATATTCGAATCGCCCAGCAACAGATGAATCCGACGGTATTGATTCGGATCTGCCAGAGGCTCATCTCTGGTATTCACGATGGCGCGATTCTGCTGCACCCATTCGAAGAAGTCGTTCACGATGTAATCGGCCCGCTGAGAGATCTGGAAAGGCATGGCGGGCTGCTGCCCATGGCGCATGTTCGCTCCACGCGGCACGATGAGCCGATCCACCTGGATCCAGGCGTCCTGAGGGCTGGCCATGCCGACACGTCCTGCTCCGGTAAAGATCTGTCTGGTGACCAGGAAGGTCACGAAGGGCCCGAGCCCCCGCCTGGTAAAGGGGAACCCTCGCGTCACAAGATAGTTCTCGTGCGACCCGAAGGTCGCATCGGTGTCGTGGTCCACATTGTTCTTGATCAAGGACACCTGGTCGGCCAGACCGAGCTCATGAACGGCGTCCTGCAGCAACTGGTCGCCAGCCCGGTCGGCAGCCACCACATCGCTCAGCGATTCACATTCCGGCGAGGCCCATTCCAAATGGCCCATGTCGAGATACATGCGCCCGGCGTTAGTGAGAAATCCCCCGTTGCCGGGCGGTTCATCATGCCCCCGATGGTGCAGATCCAGGACGCCGCGCCGTTGCACATGAAAGAGATGGTCGCGAATCTTGTGGGCAAACCAGGTGGGGGAATGGTCCGGCTGATCTTCATTCACCAAGAGCCCGTATTCGGTTTCCAGCCCAAAAATACGGTTCAGCATCTTAGTTCGCCACGACTGATTGAAGGGCCTTCGGCAGCAGCCGTGACAAATCGGCTGGCTTGAGCGAACGGTACTTGGAGGTGCCGGGAGCCTGCCGCTCAAGGACCGCACATTCGAGCGTTCGCCCTCCCGCAATACTCCGGACATGTTCTCTCAGCGCGTCTACGTTGGGAATCGTAGCGACCGCTGCGCCGACTCCGCTTGCGGACGACTCAGTCTCGACCCGCTGGTCCGACTCTTCCTGTTGATGCGCGAGGGAACCGATCGCCCAGGCCCGCAAGGCCAGATCGAGCGCCTGCTCCAATGACAGAGTCTCAGGCATCTGCTCCTTGAGATAGGCTGTCATCTTCGTCTGGGCCGCAGGCGTGGCAGCCAGGACCGCGCAGCCGGTCATTTCCTCGAAGGTGCCATCGTAGTTGATCGTCAGAAGGGCATCCTTCTCCGACTTCTGCCCTAACTCTGCCACCAGAATCCGCACGATGAACGGCGCCTTGTAGACTTCTTCAAACGCCTGTTTAATGACCGGAGCAATACCGTACTTTACCAATCGCGAACCCGTGACATCAGAGGGCGAACGGTTGAACCCTTCGACATGTGCCATTTCGAGCAAGCTGAAGCGCAGCTTCTCCAAATCGGTCGGGTGCCCCATTCCGCCCAAGGCCAACCGGTCGTAGATCTCGTAGAGCTTCGGAGTCCCCTTGCTCACCGTGACCAGAAGGATGCCGCCTTCATAGGCCAGAGCCACGACCGGACTCCCCTGCTTGAACTGCTCATCCAGATACTGGCGACGATTACCGACTGCTTCGACCCAGCGATAGGGCTCTTCATACATAGCGCACCACCTGTGATTCATAGAGAGGCTTCAAGGTCGCATCAGGAATCGTCTGCACACCGGCTCCTGTAATCAGCTTGATGACGGGATAGAGACTCGCCTCCCGATTCACGCCACCAGTTGCCGAGTCGAATTCCGCCGCGCTGGTGAGCAATCGCAAGGCCTGTACCATCGCTTGCTCTTCCGGCAGCTGATTGAGGGGCTGATCGCCCCAGGTATTCAGGTAATGCAGGATGCCACGAATCGTCGGGGAACCGGACCCTGACACGGCATATTCCACCCCTTCGAACTCCGCCCCGAGGATGTCGTAGAAATAAATCTTGGCCGAACCCTGCTCCAGATCGTAGCCGGCGAACACCGGAACGACCGCGCCGGTCCCGGCCAACGCAGCAGGCACATTGTCCTTCAAGAGCTTGGAGATGGCACGGAGCTTACCGTCGAAACTCAATTCCTGGAGCTGCGTTCTCCGGTAATATTTGAAGGAATGTTCCAGGACCCGCACCATTTCATAAGCGGTCGCAGGGACTCCGGCAATGGCCATCACACTGTGCCGATCGATCTCCAGTACCTTGTCCGTGCGGTCGTACATCACCATATTGCCGGCAGTTGCGCGACGGTCTCCGGCCACCAGCACGCCACCGCGATACTTGAAGGCCAGAATCGTCGTGGCATTCGTCAGAGCATGACCAGTCCCCACCGTCGCCGGTGTGCCGAGCGTATAGCCCTGTTCTTTCAACAGTTGAAGAAAATCCCCTTGTATCCCCATTCCCCCCCCTTTTGAGCGACGGCCCTACCTTCCATCATGGGTGGGCGCACTGTCCTCTACTGCGCGCATCCAACGAAGGCCTTCTAGCCCACGCGTTGCCCGAGCACAGAGGATGCCCACCTACCCCTCTCAGATCTTATTCTCCTGTCCGTTGCCGATACCGCTCCGCTTGCTTCGGGTCCACCTTCCGCATACGTTTGAGCAAATTGTCTTTGTCTGGAGACCCGGGCTCAGGGCGCTTCGGCCCCCCGCCATCCTCGGATGGACTCGGAGCCTTCGGCATGGGATTTCCAGGCCCTTCCCGACGTTCAGGCATTAAGCTGTAATTCATGATCGGGACTCCTTTTCTCTGTTCCATGCGGTCAGCGCATCCACCGGGGATGCCGCTCGCTCGAAGCACTGCGCACAGGCCTGCACAGCCTCCGGCTCAAAGAGATCGCCCATCTCCAACGTTCGCGGAAGCAGCCCCCCACTGAACTGAATCCGCTCCCACTGCATCGACTTGATCTGATCCGGAAACCGTCTGACGCAGAGGCCGCGAATGCCCGCTCTCGTATCGGAAGGGCCGCCCACTAAAGCCGACTCGATGTCCTGCTCTGAGGTCATCCGCCAGGCCTTCCCCTCTGCCTCCAGCCCCAGGAAGAGCCCGCGATCAGGATTTATATTATGGTACTCTAAATCCAAACTCGCCAGCCAGGGGTCCTCCCAACCAAGCTTCTCTTCCTGCATAAACGTTTCCAGGAGCCAACGCTTAGTCACCCAATCGAGCTTCCCCACCAGTTGCCGCCGATCGCCTGCCAGCAATCGCAAGGTGGCGGCCCATTCGCGCAGGATCCAATCGGTCTCTGCGTCAGCACCGGCCAAGTGTTTCTGGGCCGCAAGGTAATACTCTCCTTGAATATCCAGGCCTGTAATCGTGCAGCCATTCTTCTGGCGGACCGTCGCCTTCAAATCCTGATCGCGAGACAGTTGCTTCACCGCCGTGACTGACTGTTCCAATTCCAGCACCGGAGCAGCCCCACGGGCGATCAACTCCAGGGCCAACTGCGTCGTTCCGACTTTCAAGGCTGTGGCATATTCACACATATTGGCATCGCCGATGATGAGATGGAGCCGCCGGTATTTCTCCCGCACCGCGTGGGGCTCGTCCCTCGTATTCAGAATCGGGCGGTTGTGCATCGTGTCGACGCTTAGATCTGTCTCCATGAAATCAGCCCGCTGAGAGAGCTGATACACGCCAGGCACGAATCCGCTCTCTTGACCCTCCACCCCGACTTTTCCGGATCCCGCAATAATCTGTCTGCTGACCAAAAACGGCAGCATCCCAGCCGTCAATGCAGGAAAGGGAATCGAGCGGGAGACGAGATAGTTATCGTGACAGCCGTAGCTATGGCCGTGGAAGTCCGTGTTGTTCTTGTAGAGCTGCACCGGGGACCCGCCGAGTACCTGGTTGCGGCGCTCTGCCGCCCGCTGAGCGATCCGCTCCCCGGCCCGGTCATGGGCCAGGAGATCTTTCAACGTCCGACATTCCGGCGTGGAATATTCAGGGTGCGTATGATCGTTGTAAAAGCGGGCTCCGTTGGGGAGGACCAGATCGCTTTTCATCTCATGAAACGAAAAAGGCCGATGGGCATCGACCTTGGCAAATTCGTCTTCTTCTTTGTCCTGTTGCAAGCCTAAGACCCGGAACCCGCGCGCATCCTCATGAGGATCTTCCCCTCCATAGTCCCAACGCCGCTCGAACGAGGCAGTTAGATGGGCCCGCACCAGCTCCATCGACTCCACGACCGGATCGACCGTCTGCTGGTCTTCCCTCGTGATCCCATACTCTGTTTCGATCCCGAACAGCCGCATCTGCGTTTCCGTACTCCTCGCCCCCAGGGACAAAATCACGATAAGGTGGCTGGGCCGGCTCTCACCTGCGCCCACCGAGCGAGCACATGCTCATCGTGCGCGCTCTAGGAGCAACGAGAGCCCCCAGACACCTATCCCTTTATATAATCTGTCCTATCAATTTTTCTTCTGCCTGCCGCCCCCTCCGGAACGAAGAAACTCCGACAACCTGCTCCGGATGGTGATCGAGGAGCTTCAGCCATTCTTCCGCCGCATCGTCTGGCGGCAACATCTCGCCTTCCCGGAATTCTGCATGTACGGAGCTCACCAGATCGTCCAGAGTCATGCCGCCTGGCTCGCCCGCACCTGCCGCAATCATGCGGTCGATCGCTCGTTCCTTCGCCCGTTGCACGATCGAAGAGAGAATCGCGCCGCTGATCAAATCGCCACGGTAAAGCACCTTGTTCTGTCCGCTGCGAAGTCTGATCGAGAGAAGCCGGTTTTCATCGACACGCGAAAAGATCGCGGAGAGCGCATGGTCGATAAGGTCGGCGCAGGACTTCTTCCGATCTCCACCATGCTGATCGATCCATTGCCGGTCCAGCGGTAGGTCCTCTGTCAGATACACGTTCAAAATTGCGGCCGCCGAATCACGATTAGGACGGCTCACTTTGATTTTGCGATCAATGCGACCGGGACGCAGTACGGCTGGGTCGATCAAATCAGGCCGGTTTGAGGCCAGAATGATCACCACATCCTGCAGCGATTCGATCCCGTCCATCTCGGAACAGAACATCGGCACCAGAGTGCTCGAAATATTGAAGGACCGGGAAGCCCGTCTCGTGCCGAGCACCGACTCCGCTTCATCGATGAAAATAAATGGCAGGGCTCCTTCCTTCCGGCGAGCGCGGGCCTGGGCGAAGAGGTCACGAACCATCCGCTCCGATTCTCCCAGCCACATGTTCAGAATTTCCGGTCCCTTAATATGGAGGAAGGCTCCGCGAGTCACCGGTGGTTTGTCGCCCTTCGCGCTGGCCGTAGCCTGGCTCGCCTCCCCCACCAGTTTGGCAAGGCTGGCGGCAGCTGCCTGTCCGATCAAGGTCTTACCGCAGCCGGGAGGCCCATATAGCAAAAAGCCCTTCGGCTGCGTAAACTTAAATCGTTGAAACGTGTCCGCATGGAGCAAGGGATACTCAATCGCCTTCTTAATGGCGGCGATCGCCTCCGTTTGCCCGCCGATCTGCTCCCAGGTAACGGTGGGGACCTCGTCCAGGAGGTGGGACTTGGACTTTTTGTCTTCCAACTTTTCGATCGCCACATGGAGGCTGGGCTCGGTCCGCACCTCATCGCCTGCCTTCAGGTCCACCCCGAGCAAATCGCTCGACCGTTGCAGGATCAAGACCTGCCGGCCCATCTCCTGCTCGAACCGAAGCCGCCCATCCGGCAAGGCTTCAGCAACTTTCAACACGGGCCCATTCCGGTCATAGCCCAGGATCTTAATGACGGCAAAGGCTTCGTTGACGAGAATCTGCGCGCCGATCTTGAGCTCGGCAGCCTGCACCCTGGGATCGACGCTGGCATAGTACTCAGCGCCCCCCACCAGGATCCTGGCCAGTCCTTCGCCCGGCACCTCAAGCAAGGTACCGATCCGGTTAGCCGGCGCGATGAGCTTCGCAATGACGTCAGCGGCTTTTTTAAATTCGACTTCTCGCTGCAGTTGCGCCGCTTGTCCGAGCGTCACGGCATGGCGCAGCTTGTAGAGGATCTTCTGCCGAGGGTCACTGTCGGGGAATGAGGCGAGGCATTCTTCAATCAACTCAAGCGGGTCGGAGCCCATACGCATCGATAGATTCGCACCGTCCTCCGTCTTGCCCTTGGGTTCTTGGTCCTGTGGTTCAGTGGGTCGTCGGTCGCTCATCAGAGGTCCTCCATGCGGAACAGATGCTTAATCCTAGCACAGCGACATCATGGATTGCCTACTGTACGGCGCCTCCTTAATTGACGGCCTGGAGGGTCACGGAGACCCGTTCCTTACTGGTTCTCCGTAGGATTTCGACCGTGACCCGGTCGTTGACCTTGTGCCGCTCCATCACATCCATCAGTTCGTCCAGTGTCCCGACTGGCTTGCCATCGACTGAGAGGATGATGTCGCCCAACTCCACCCGACCGGGGGAGGACTCGCGCGCGCCCTTCAAGCCTGCCTGCTCCGCCCCGCTCCCTGGCGACACCTTGCCGATAATCAGCCCCTTGATCCCCCACCGCTTGGCCATCGTATCAGGGACGAGCGAGACCCCGAGCCCAGGACGGATGAGCTTGCCGTACTTGATCAGTTCCGGAACGATGCGGTTCACGGTGTCCACCGGGACGGCAAAGCCAATTCCCGCAAAGGCCCCGCTGGGACTCATAATTTGCGTATTCACCCCGATCAAACGACCGGCGCTATCCAGCAGCGGCCCGCCCGAGTTTCCAGGATTGATAGCGGCATCGGTCTGGATGACTCCTTCAATCGTCCGGTTCGTCAAGGACTTGATCGTCCGCCCCAAGGCGCTCACCACGCCGGTTGTCAGCGTATGGTCGAGGCCGAAGGGATTCCCGATCGCCAAGACCTTTTGCCCGACTCGCAGATCCCGCGAGGTCCCGACTGCAAGGGGCGTCAGTGCTTCTTCCGACGCGCGAATCTGCAGCACTGCCACATCGTGATCGGGATCGGCACCGATGAGCGTAGCCCTATGTTCCGTCCGGTCTGCCAGCGTAACGGTGATCGAATTCGCCCCGTAGACGACATGAAAATTGGTGACGATATGCCCCTGCTTGTTCCAGACGAATCCCGATCCTGACCCCTGCGGGACTTCAAAAAGATTAAACGACCAGGGGTCCCGTTGAATCGCGGTATTTGAGATAAAGACGACGGACTTTGTGGCCCGCTCGAAGACGGCCATCGTGGCCCGCTCATCCTCGCCCAACTCAACTGGCGGAGGAGCCACGACGCGTGGCTTAACTTCGGGGCCATCATAGGCTCCGCCCAGTGGCTTCCCCCATTCGGCCATCGACAAGGCAGGCCAGAAACTGAAACACAAGAGCCCCACTGCCACGAGAACTCTGCCTGTCCCATGCCCCTTCGCCATCATTCACCCATGATTTGGATAATCAGTTCCCTGGTCCTGGCTCTGGTATCGAAATCGACGACGACAATCTGTTGCCAGATTCCCAATAGGAGCACGCTATTCTGAAAGGGGATGGTGACAGAAGGCCCTTGCAACTGACCACGCAAATGGCTGTGGCCATTATCTTCACCGGCATTTCTCGTATTGTGCTGCCAGGCAGGATCGGCCGGCACGGCCCGGTCCCAGAAGGCTTTGGTATCAGCCCTGATGCCTGGCTCATCTTCGATGAGCATCACTGAGGCGGTCGTATGTTTGATGAAGACCGTCACGATCCCTGCCGCCAGCTTGACCCCGGACAGAGCCTCGGCCACGGACTTCGTCACATTTTCGATCTGCGAGTCTCCCTGCATAGCGAGACGCAATGACACAGTCTTGACTGCCATCGTTAGGACTCCATCGCCCGGAGGGCACGGCGTTCAGCGCCAGTCAAGGCACAGCCGCGAGCCTCCTCCAGAATGACATCGAACTCGCCCTGCGCCGTCAACCGTCGCAAGGCCCCTATCACTGCGACGCTCAAGATGCCGTCCCGCTGCAGGGTCTCCAAATAGGTAAAGGCGTCGACCAAAGTTTCCTTCGTTCTCACATAATAGTCCCTGCCGCGGCGCTGGTTGCTGTAGGCCTCGAACTGCTCGCAAGCGACAAGAATTTCCGCCAACTGCTTGACCCAGGGCTGGGCGGAGGTCAGCTTCTCCGGATAGTAATAATAGAGCATCACCTGCTGCATCCAGGGTTTCCAGCTCACGCCCATCTTCTTAATGGTAGGCCGAACCTCACGCAGTCGGCGAGCCAGCCGGCGCGCGTAGCCCAGCCTCATCTCGACCTGTTCCTTGGCCCAAACCGTCATGGCAATGCCGCCTGCCTCAAGATCCTTTTTGTAACAACGGAGGAAGGCCTCCGTCTCTCGTCCGTAGGCCGTGTATTGATGAACGGCTCGCCATTCCTGCGGCCTCGTCGGAATCCCTCGCTCCTTGGCCCAGGACCAAATCTTCCCGAAGAGTTGCCGGTCCAATCCGGCTCGTCCCAGATCATGAAGCAGACAGGCGATCTGATATTGGCGGACAAGCTCGACCCCATGACCCAGCTCGACCCCCACAGCCGCGCACATGCGCGCCGTTCGCACCGCATGGGGCCGGTCGTAGCCGCGAATGGTTTGTCCTGGATGAAGCGGGTGCGGATAATCGTACAGTTTCATCAATTGGGAAAGGAGCGCACGAGGGACCAGTAGCGGAGCACCTGTATGGGAAGATGGCATCATAAGTGAAACTGCCTGCAAGCCTAGGGGTGACAGATTGAGCCGCGAGGAGAATACGTTCGCCGTCTTGACCCTGTCAAGACGCGGCAAGGCTCGATGAAAGTCCTGATCTCTGCTATGCTCCGACCGAAGCGGAGACCCCTCGACCATGACCGATCCAACCTGCACAGCCTGCTCGGCTAACTGGCCAGGCACAGACCGTTTCATCGCAGACCTTAGCCTCACCAGGGTTTATCTGCATGAAGATCAATTCTTCCCAGGCTGGGCCGTCCTCTTCCTCAAACGCCATGCGACGGAGCTCTTTCAACTGACCAAGGACGAACGGTCTCAGTTGATCGAAGACGTCAACCTCGTTGCCAAGACTCTGGCCAAGGTCTATGGGGCCAAAAAGATCAATTACGAACTCCTCGGGAACCAGCTCCCCCATATCCACTGGCATATCATTCCACGGCTGGCTACCGATCCAGCCCCTCTGGAGCCAGTCTGGCGGATCGAGCATGAACCGGTACAGCTAGAACCACCAGACTTACAGTCACAGATTCAATTAATTCAAAAACAGCTTCAGTCCTGACTAGTCACTTCGGGAGAAAACGCGATGCCCGCAACTCCCCGCGACCATCCGGATAAGCGAACCCATGCTCAGCTGACGTTAGCAGCAGGTCGGGTCGGTGGAGGCGGGGTCGAACGATTCCTCCCGGACGTCCAAAATCAGTTCATAGGAGGCCATAGGCGAAAAATTCGAGCGGAGGTTCACACACTTTCCGACCACATTGTCCTGAGCGCTCCGCTCGATGAACGTCGCAAGGCGGAGCAGATCCGCCAAGGGACCGCCGATCCATTGCTCGGTGATTTCTGTTTGATGCGAAGTGCCGATTTCGAGGTTCATGGCTGGTCCGAGCTGGGTATATTCCGATAACCGATCGTTTGCCGGGTTGGAGGCGTAGGCACGGATCTCAGCCGCGAACTTCCGCAAGCCCTTCACCGATGCGACGATGCGCCATTCCTTCGCCGCATCGCTCTTCCCGCAATAAAACCCCAACTCGCGCCAAGCCTTGCGCGTTGATTCTTTGGCTGCGTCACTAGCCATTCCATAACTCCTTAAGAACTTTCGGTTGCTTACCTAGGGACATGCTGCCCGCACTCGTTATAAAAATGCCTAGGCAGATCCTATTAAGCCGAGTGAGCAAAGTACATTGGGTTAGGATTTATGGAATTCGCGAAGTGTGGAGCCGGCGATCCGGATTGAACGGACGACCTGCTGTTTACGAAACAGCTGCTCTACCAACTGAGCTACGCCGGCCCTCGCGAACGACAAACAACTTACACGGGTTTTTTCTCAGCCTCAAGAGGTTTTTCGTTCCCTGCCAGAATAGAGGCCGGAACTCGATGCTTTGATGACAATTATTTAAGCTGAGCGACTGGTTGCAGCCTGGCCAGAGACCCCTGGCCTGCCGCTGGAAGGCAGAGCGGCTCCTGCTCCTTGCCGTACTGCTCACGAGCCACCTTCTGCACCTGCCCTCTGGTGTAGGTGCAGAGTTCGCCAGCCAGGATCGTTCCATTTTTATCCAGGTCTGCAGCTCCCCTCATCCCCTTGAGTAATTGATAGACAAAGAGGCCATGCTGACCCGGGTCGTAACTATAGGACTCCTGAATCGATCGGTTGCCGACGATCCACAAAATCCTCTCCTTTCCACCCCCCTGCTGCTCCCACAGGGGCCCGATGGCGCTGGTCGCCTCCTTACCTGGTGCCAGTTCAAGCGAGAGATCGAGCATCACGATGGCCTGCTGAATCGGCAAGCTCATCAAGGATTCCCTCAACCGGCGCAGCGAATAGAGTCTAGCGCTGGAGGTCGGCGTGCTGTCGAACAGCAACAACGACACGGTCCCGGTCGTGGGGTCCACGACTCCCCTGCCCGTGATCGAGACATAGACCACGGTGGTCAGGTCCAGATGCATCGGCAACCACTCGTCCAAGACCTCGACCAAATCGCTCTTGAGTGCATGGGTATCCAGGAGGGTACGCACTCGCTCGTGAGGAATGCCTCCGACTGATTTGAGATAGCTGGCCATGCCCTCCGCATCCCGCGTGGCATATTTGACCCGGGCCAGGCTGCTCTCCCGAAATTGCCCCACCCCGATGACGATGCCGACGGCCTTCGGCTGTTTGAGCAGGCCGGTCCACTTCGGGGCCTGATCCACATCCACCGGCTGAGCCTTGGCTTCCTTCGCTGATTCAGGCTTCATGGCCACTAGAAACTTCTTGGCGTTGGGCAGCTGGACGGACGAGGACCCCGCGCGCAAAGCCAACGTCAATTCACCCTGCACCGCCTCTTTGACCAGCCCGACCTTGCCATCCACCATCACACGCTTGACCTCGCCTGGCTGGAGATCGCCGATGGAAACCAGGTTGGGAATCCGCTCGATCAAGGGCGGCATGGTCGTCACAGACAGTTCGACCGCCTTGGCAATGCCCGGCCCTTCATTTTTGACTTCGAGTTCGATCGCGATAGCTTCTCCGCTGTGGACCACCTGATTGCGGTTCTCGTCACGGACGATCGCCCGGAAGATCACCTTGGCAGATTCGTCGAATGGAGCCGGTCCAGAGACAGACACGGCCGATTGCGGCGGGACTGGCTTGGATCCCGAAACGGAAACCCCGCGGCCTGCCACAGGAGAGGGAGGAGGAACGGATGCCGCTGCCGCCTGGGCTCGGCTTGCCTTCCGTAGGTCTGCGGCATTGAGAATCTTGCTCGATGTCCCAAGTTGCTTGGCCATGCCGTCCGTCACGAGGCCGAAGGCCTCTTGGGCAATCTTGGTCAGGCCCTTCACTTCACAGGAAGAAGCTGTGACCTCGACCTCGCCACGACCGATGCTTTGGATTTTCTTACTATGCAGGACCGTGCCATCGGCAGCCGTGTAAGCGAAATCCAATCCCACGGTGATAGTAGCTGGATAGCTTGTGTTGGCCTGTCGTACGACCGCCAGATCGAGATGGATGATGCCCAGCGCCACATCGACATAGCCATCCGGCACAGACGAGGGACCTGCCTCGCCGGTCAGGACCTTCTCGAAGACGCGGCCTGTTTTATGTTTCAGCGCATCCTGTAATGGAGCAGCGACCGACAGAGATTGCGGCTGGCCGCAGGCATCCTGATAGGCTAGCTGCGCCCCAGCGATGCTGGCATCCGCGCGGAGCTGAACCGTGAGGGGAAGATAATACCCCATAGTTGCGCCATTGCGACTGGAGAAAAGCGCGCAGCTCGTCAACGTCGCAATGCACAACCCGGCCCCAACCCACGAGGCGGCACGAAATCGAAGAGATAGTTTCGTTGAATCAATCATATGCACCACATTCTTATACAGAAAATCAGGCAACCAGCACAACCAGTGGCATAAAATAGCGAGACGAACGAAGGTTCGATGTTCGATGCTTTCGGAACTTCGAACCCAGAACTTCGAACTCCTAGTCGGGCCTTTCGCGCATATCTCGCGCGGCGCGCCCTCCACAATTGACAGCCCCTCACCCCTCGGATAAGTTCAAGCCCATGACCGAATCTTCTTCAGCAGCGCAGGGACCGAAACTGTCATGGTCTGCCATCAGCCGGCTTATCCGTCTGCAAAGCCAGACCGGAACCTGGCTGCTCCTGCTCCCGACCCTCTGGTCCCTGGTCTTGGCGGCTCGCGGCCTTCCCCCCCTCCAGTTGCTGGCCATCTTCGCCGCAGGGTCTTTCGTGATGCGCAGCGCCGGGGTCGTGCTAAACGATTTGGCAGACCGCTCGTTCGATCGGCATGTGGCCCGCACGCAGGTGCGGCCCCTCGCCTCCGGCGAACTCAGCGTCCCTCATGCCCTGCTGGTCCTCGGCTTCTTTCTCGCTCTGGCTGGCCTGCTCGTGCTACTGCTGGACCCTCTGACAATCCTCCTGAGTCCGATCGCCATCTTCCTGGCTTTCCTCTATCCCTTTGCGAAACGGATCATCCATATCCCGCAAGCCATGCTGGGCATCGCCTTCGGCTGGGGCACCATCATGGCCTGGACCTCCTCACGAGGGGCCATTGACGCGCCTGCCTGGTGCCTCTTTGCTGCAACGGTCTGCTGGGCGATTGGCTACGATACGATCTATGCCCTACAAGACTTGGAAGACGATCGCCGGATCGGCGTGAAATCTTCGGCCCTGCTGTTCGGCTCGTCCACCTGGATCGCCGTCGGCACGGCTCTCTGCGGGATGCTGCTGCTACTGGGGCTGGCTGGCTGGCTCGCCCAGATTGGCTGGGCCTACTATGCGGTGCTTGCTCCCGTGGGAGTCTGGTGTGCTAGGCAAGCCGGACAGATCAGGGGGGTTGTCTCGGCCCCTACCGCCTTCCACATGTTTCAACAGCATGTGTCGGTAGGGGCCGCGGTGCTAATAGGAATGGTCGCAGGATTTCTCTTCTGATCAGCCGGCCGGCTTTTGGATCGGCGCATCAGGCTTCGGCGCGCGCAACGTACCCAAATAGATCGTGATGGCTTTCGCATCGGCATCGCTGAGCCCGAGCGCCGGCATTCTGGTTTCCGGCTTCATCACCTGAGGATTCTTCACCCAGCGATAAATCCAGGTCCCGTTCAAGCGGAACCCTGCCCGGTCGAGCGCCGGCCCGACTTTGCCGCCCTCTGTGCCGATGCTGTGACAACCGTTGCAACCGTACTTGTTCGAATAGAGACGTTTGCCCTGCTCCACCATCTCCGCTACCAATTCCGGCTTCACGGTTAGATCGGGACGGGCGACGTTCACGCCTTTGCCAGGTCTGGAAGTGAAATTGATCACCGCCATGTGCGCCGCATCGAGTTCTTTTTTCGCCAGGGTCATGGCCGCCAGTTCTTTGGCGTAGGTGGACTCGTCTGCCTCCACGTCTTTCTTCAACTCTTCGCTCTTCTTTTCCGCTTCGTCGCTCGCCTTCTTTTCGGCCGCATCATAGGCCTGCTTGGCCGGGTCTGACTTGTTCTGAGCCTCTTGGAATGCAGCCGCCAGCTCCTTCTCCCGTTCCTCGACTTTAAACTCCAGCTTCATGCCGTGGAGGCCGCGGACATAGCCGACGATCGCCCAGATCTCCTCTTCCGACAGGGTGTACTTGAAGGTCGGCATGTTGGGCACGGCGAACTCATCATCGCCGATCTTGTCGCCACCGGGACTCGTGTCCTTCATGTCGCGTGAAATCGTATTGAAAATCTCTTCGTCCTTGAAGGTACCCATCTCCGATTTGTTTGAGAGATCTTTAGGCTTCGGGTCCGGCATCGACGACCAATTGAACCCTTCGTTCTGGCGTCCGCTCTCGCCGTGGCAATGCATGCAGTAGTGGTTGTACAGTTTATGCCCCTTCTGCTGTTGCTCGCTGGCGCAGCCGCCGGCCACCATGGCCCATACGCTGAGCAGTCCACCCACCGTTCCTAGTGCAAAGAGTCGAGCCGCCTTCATACTGATTGCCCTTTCTTTAGCTTGCGGATCAGAATGAACTGAAATCCGAAAGCCAGGCCCACGGCAAGTGCCGCGTAGTAATAACCGGAGTAGTCCGGTGGCGCTTCTGCGCGGAAATACCACCAGGAAGAGACCGCCTTTTGTGACCCCTTCTCTTTCAGCTCGCCGCTTGCGTCCTTCTTCCCGTCCCAGACGGCGAAGGCGATGTTGATGAAGCCACCAGTCGTGATCTGCGTATCTTCCTCCGGATGCCCGGTAGTGAGCGGCCTGGTGAAGACCACTTTCCAGGTGCCGTTGGCATAGGCGCCCTTGGCTTTCACGTCCTGGTGTGGCTGCACGCTGAGCGTGCCGAAGCCCTTAGCATTCATGTCCACGCCTTTGGCGTCTTTGTTCTTCCAATACCAGATATTGACCGGACCGCCTTCCACCTGCGCCATGGGCTGACCATGCGCGAAGTGGGCTTTCTTGTCGCCTACCATAAATTCAATCGCGGCGGCATCGTCTGGATCTTCCGAGGGATCGACATATTCCAAGAGGATGGCGACGTTCGTTCCGTCATGCAGAGCGCGCACGCTCAGGTCCCGAACCGTCGCTTCCAGAATGCGGTTCGGCCAATGGACTTGCGGCGACATCGGAAAGGTGGCCGGAGCCGCGCTGCTCCAGACCGCAGCATTCGGGTCATCAGCCGGCAAGGAGCCCTTCACCATCGGGGCGCGAACCGCGATGCCCTCTTGAGCCAAACAAACCGTCGCCCCTGCGAGCACGCACAGAATCCCGATTCCTGTAATTGCGCGGCCCCACTTCATCTGTTTTATTCCCCTAGTCATAGGAGCCTCATGCTGGTTCGACAGTCTCTCAGCAACCTGTTCCATTATTCCCACGTTCTGGGAGATTGATGCGCACCATCATACTCGCCCATGATGATTTTCCAGATCCACTCGTCAGGCAATTCGACTTCCCAGCGCGGCATCGCAGACTTCCACGGCATGCCCTCGATCGGGAGACCCACACCGCCCTTCTTGATGCGCCAGAAGAGATAGCTTTCCTGGAGCATGGCGATCGTGGTGGGATCGGAGAAGTTGGCCGGAGGGGGATTGAATCCTCTGGCGGCCGGGCCCTTTCCATCGAAATTTCCACCGTGGCAGGGGGAACAGAATGCGGCGTAGAAGCCCTTTCCCTGCTGAATCGTATCCGGTGTCTTGGCGACAGGATTCGAGAGGCCGGTATATTCGCCTGGAGGAGCCGGATGAATCGTCCGATTTTCGGCAGGCGGGGCATCGCTGGTCGCCGTGCTGTGATAAGTCTGCCAGCCGACGATCAGGGGGAACAACAAGAGCACTCCGTACCGGAGCACTTGCAAGCTGCCGATGTTCTCTCCAGTCAGGAACCGCTGGATCGGTCCCCAGAAGGCGTCTTTGGACTCTCCACTCAAGGTGGCGAAGATCACAATGCCCGACGTCGTCAGCATCAGATACAGAAAAATCAGACTGGCCGGCAGCGGCGCCGAGCCAGGGATATTCGGCACAACGAACTTCAAGATCGTATAGACGATCCCGATCAAGATAACCGGCTTAAGCAACGAGCCCCCCATACGTTCCTCCTAGTGCGCTTGCGCCACGTCGACTGGACCGGACTGAGCTACCTTCACCGGGGTGGCAGGCGCATGTCCCGGCACTTCGAGGTCAGCGACATTCACGGAAATCGGTTCCCCGCTCATTTGCTGGAGGAAGGCGATGACCGACAGAATTTCATTCTTGGACAGCCCGATCGGGTTCTTATTGATGTAGGGCATCCGAGCCGGATATTCTTTCGGCTGGCCTTCATGACGGTAGTCAAGATAGATGTAGGCCTGGGGCTGCGTCAAACTCTCAAAGAGAAATTCGCGGCTCAGCTTGGCGCCGATCCCTTTCAGGTCCGGGCAACGGGCCGATTCGCTGGGCCCGATCGTATGGCAGAGCGCGCATTGGCCCTTGCTGAAGAATATTTTCTGCCCAATGGTCGCCATGTCGGTCGGCGTTTTCACCGTGGCAAGGTCGAACTTCTCCTCGATTGGCGGCAGAGATGCCATCTGTGGCACCGACAGCGCGACGAGCGTAAAGAGGCCGAGGACGATCGCGACGAATCCGACGACCCGGACGAACTGGGCTCGAACCAGAAGCAGAATCAAGGCTCCGCTCCCCACAATCATGAGACCAATCAACTGCAATTTGACAACTTCGCTCATAAGACTCCTCTTGCGAAATCGATCGCCTCAGCTATGCGGCGCCTTCGCCTTATCGCTCATCGTGGCTACCCAGAAGATAAACGCGATAATCATGCAGAAAACAAATGTATTCAAAGCCATGATCGCAGCCGCATACCCAAGCGCCGGCGAAAATGCGTATTGCGATGAATCCCGGAGCACACCATACACATGCCAATGGACGCGCGAGGACGACCTGGCGTAACCCATCAGCGTCATGAGCAGAATGACCATGATCGCATTGAGGACGAGGGCGTAGCCGGCGCGAGGCGGCATCTTGCCCCAGACCATTTCCGTCGTCGTCTTGGCGCTCTTCAGCAACAAAGCCGTCAGCGGCGTGATTGTCAACATGACGAAGAGCACGATCAACACTTGCGACGTCGAGAAGTAGTTGATGCGAACGATGGCCGGCACGAAGTAGCCCCACACGCCCAGGACGACGACGGCGATTCCGGCAAGGACCAGCAGGGAATTCATGACTGCCTTGGCAGCCTTCGCCCATCCGGCGGTCTCTTCCTTGCCCGCGCGCCAATACATGATGAAGCTCATGAAAGTGACGAGGATCATCAAATTCGACACGGTCATTTTCGCCGACATGACGCCGAAGACTCCCAACAGCGGATGGTGGGTGCCTCCCATCTTTCTCGCTTCTTCCAAGCTCGCCACGAGAGAATGAGGCGTCATCCAGACACCGAGACACAAGAGTAGAATAATCAGCATCGACAGCATTGACTTCCGATACTTCAGCTCGGAGCCGGGAATGCGATAGGTGATCCCTAGCCAGAAGTAGTAATTCGAGCCGAGGAAGAGCACGCCGATGAGCATGGCCTGGAGAATGAAGAGCCAGGAGAGGAATCCGCCCATGAGCGTGATGCCCATCTGCTGGTTGTACTGATACACTTCGCGCATGAGCCAATAGCCGGCAAAGGGGAGCGGCAGGAGCCCGAACACCCCGATGAAGTTTCCGACATAACCCATCCAATCGTAGTGATCGCGCTCTTCCGCGTTCCTGGCGGAGAGGTAGCGAATCCCGGCGTAGGCGCCGCAGATGTACCCGCCCAGCACCACGTTCGCAATCAAACGGTGAATGTTTACCGGCCACCAGGTTGGATTCCAAGTCGCGGCCCAGGCCCTGGCGAGGTCCGAGCCCTCGGCAAGCACGACCGGACTGGCCTGGAACGTGGCCCAGGAGTTCGGCACGATCATGATAAAGAAGGCGAAGAAATTCAACAGGAAGCCGAGGAAGATATGAAACTTCTTTTTGCCGCCATCCTGCATCGCATCCCAGCCATACCAATAGAGGTACAGGGTCGCGGTCTCAACCAGGAACAGGAGACAATAGACGATGAACGAGGGGAAGAAAATATCGGTCAGGTAGTTCATCAACTTGGGGTAGAAGGAGATCAGCAGGAACAACAGAATGCCCCCGAAGAGTGCCGTCGTGGCATAGGCAGAAGTCAGAAGCTTGGTAAACTCCTTGGCAAGTTTGTCGTAGCGCTTTTCGCCGGTCTTCCAGGCGACGACTTCGCACACCCAGGCAAAGATGGGTACGCCTAGCACAAACCCTGCGAGCAGCAAATGGAGCTGCGCGACAACCCAGACGAGGTTGCGGCTGCCGATGTAGGGAATATCGCGATATTCGGTCGTGGCGGCCGGTGCGATATCGGCCCCGAAGGCCAGCGCGGGAAGACTGAGGAGGCCGACGGCCCACAACAGTCCTGAGAGCGTCCCCCCCTGGCCCTTGAGGGCCCGGAGAAGTCTCTGAATCCATCTACCCTGTTGATGCATGGCCCTCACCTCATCATCTCCCACGTTACGGTTTCTTGGCGGCAGACGGAGCCGGCGCGGTTGCTGCCGGCGTTTTCACTGCAGCGGTGCCTGCCTTACCATTGCCCTTGCTCTTCTTCGTATTCGCCGCGTCGGCTTCCGCCTTCTGCTTTTCCAGCGCCTCGACTTGCGTGGTGAGCTGCGCCAGCATCTTCTCGTCTTTATTGAGCGTCTCGACTGGCTTCAGGACGTGCGCCGCCTTCACGTCTGGCTTCTTACAACATTCATGAGGGTGCGGCGTAAAAACCGGCAAGGATGACCAGAATATCAGCGACACCACCACCGCCCCTCCAGTCAATGCCGTCAACATCAACCCTTGGTCCGCCGGCACCCGCATCAGGTCCCAGCGGGTAATCAGCTTCTGATAGCTCTCCGACGCAGGAGGGGCCGACTCCACCGTGCCACGGATGGCCCGCCCCACGAGCCACAGCCCAACAACTGACAGACCCAACAACATCCCGGTAGCCACCGTGCCCCAGAGGACCAGCTCAATACTGATTTTTTCCGCAACCGGTACGAACTTGAGGAAGTCCATCTCGAACATCGAATGGGAAGTAGCAATCGCCGTTTCTGTCGTGAAACTCACCGTGGCCCAAAGGGCCGGCAAAAAGACGGCACCGACCAGCGCGCATTTCCACCAGAGCGTCAGCCCCAATCCCTCTTGCGGTTCACGCTTCAGCCGTTCGAGATAAAATGTGCGGCCCACCACCCCAAGCGCCCAGATATCGATGGGAATCGACAAGAGAAACAACAACGGAATGCCGATCCCTTCGCCGAGGTGCGACTCTAAGCCCAGAGTGATCGTGGGAAGCGCAAATACAGTGACGGGGCTCGCCAGGAGCATCAAGAAGGCGAGACCGATTCGCGTCTCAAAATGCACCATCCCGAGCGACAGAAACAAGAGCACGAAGGCCAGCTTGATGGGCAAGCCGGTCCAGAAGGCGGGCCAGAGAATGCCGAGCCCGAGCTGTGTGGGACACATTGAATCGCGTTCGTTGCTCATCGCAAGCCGAATCCGTTCTGCAAGATCGCCACTAGTCCAAAAACTCTCGGTTGATAATGGCGGAGATTGTGAAAATCAGGATCGCAGCCATCACCACCACCCATCCGATCAGGGCAACAGGACGCTTGAAAATATTCCGCTCCGGGTCCTTATCGATGAAGGGCAACACGGCCAGCAACCCCAGGAACGCGCCCGGCAAGACCATCGCCCCGACAAACTGTCCGAACTCGCCGGAGAACATCTTCAGGCGCAGCAGCTGGAACAAGAAAAGGAAGTACCACTCCGGTTCCGGGTGATAATCGCCCGGATCAGGGGTCGCCTCGTCCAGCAAGACCACCGGCTCCCAGAAGGCCAGGGCGCAGATGCAGGCAAACACGGTCGCCATTCCGACGATGTCTTTCCAAATCTGCCGTGGAAAAAAATAGTCAGTCTTAGCCTTCAACTCTTCGGGCGTACCCCGGAATGGACCAGCTGGTCCGGCTGATCTAAAGAGGAAGAGATGCAACCCGGCCAACCCCATGAGGGCTGCGGGGAGCACCATCACATGAATGACAAAGAACCGGCTCAACGTCATTTGACCGGGAGTCGCGCCACCCTTGAGGAAGCGAGCAAGGAAGTCACCAATCAACGGCGTTTTATCCATAATCTCGACGCCGACGGTCGTGGCCCAATAGGCCCGCTGGTCCCAGGGGAGCAAATAACCCGTAAAGCCGAAACCCATGACGATGCCGAAGAGCGCCAAGCCAACCAGCCAAATCAGTTCACGCGGCTTCTTGTAGGCGCCCCAAAGAAAGACTTGGGACATATGGGCGAAGACGCAGATCACCATGGCCGTGGAGCCCCAGAAATGGTAACCCAGCAGGAACCAGCCGTAGTCGACGTCATGAAGAATGTACTGGGTACTGGCGTAGGCATGGTCCGCGGTGGGCACGTAGTAAAACATCAACAACACGCCCGTGATCGCCTGCATGATGAAGATAAACAGCAACAGCGACCCGAAAACATAAGCCCAGCGAGCACCCCCAGGGACCGGCTCATTGAGCATCTTAGCGACAAGTAGCTTCAGACCAACCCGCTCATCAATAAAGTCAATGATTTTTTCGACGATCGTTGTCTGTGTATTAGGAGAAGGAGTGTGGCTCATCTAGACGATCCGTGTTTGGGACTTTGTCCCGGCTTTGAATTCCATATCGATAATCTGCACTTCTCCACTCGCGGATATCTGGATCGGCAGCGGATCGAGGGGACGCGGGGCTGGCCCGTCCAGCACCTTGCCGGACGCATCGTAGATACTCAAGTGGCAGGGACAGAGGAACACTTGCCCAAGCACTTTATGCTGGCGCCACTTAAATCCGCATCCGAGGTGGGGGCATTTCCCTGAAAATGCGACGTACGGGACATCTTTCTTATTAATCCAGATCGTCTTCCCCAGGGCATCACGGAACTCCATATCTTTGCCCTGGTACACTTTTTCGAGGACCGCAGGCGTCGCCTTTAAAACCCACACGTTCTTTTCAATCTCCGCTTCCGGGAGATAGGCCTCTTTGACCTTACGCTTATACTTGAACTGGGTGCCTGCGTCGTCCGCCTTGATCTTTCCGACGTTGCCGATCTTGAGCCATTCATTGTCGAACGGTGAGTACATCGGCTTCATCAAGTACTTCAGCACGGGAAACGCCAGCGGCAACCCAATAAAGAGTCCGATCACATGGGTCAAGTTTGTGAAAAACGTCCGCCGCTTGACGTTGCGCTCCAGCTCAGGGAACGGCACGAGTACTTCGCCCGGCGTGACGTCAAGATGATCCTCCAAGTGAGGGATTTCGACTTCATGCGTCGTGACATAGTCTTCGCGCTTGAACGGAGGGAACTCCAGGAAATCCGCCCGGGACATCCGCAATTCCACCAGACCGTCCGTCACGGTCTCCACTGCACATATCGGCACTTGCCGGTCCTCCGTGCCGCTGACCGACACGACAAAATCACTGATCTCGTGAGACAGCGGGTCGACAATGACCTTAATTACTTCTCCGATTTCTTGATCCGCCCCGCGGACTTTTGATTTCAGTTTAGGCTGCATGCTACTTCTTCTTAATCGGCTTTGGTGTGGCCACCGATGTATTCTTAAATGTCCCCAGCCAGGAGGCGAGCGCCACGATGTCCTTCTCCTCCATGAGATCCTTGTACTTGTCCGGCATCTTGCCCTTCTCATACTCTTTCTCGAAGCCCTCAGCCATAAAGCTCTTGGGATCGAGAATTTTCTGCTTGATCTCGTCGACGGAGAGGTAGCTGGCGATGTTGTCCAACTCAGGACCGCGCTTCTTGCCACCCTCACCCTTCAGCTTGTGGCAGTTATAACATTCTTGCAGCTGCCACTGCTCTTCACCCAACTTCATGAAGTCCCCAGAAGCCGCTCCAGTCGTGGCCGGAGGCGCGCCTGGGCCACCTGCCGCCTGATCCTTCGTCGCCTGATCTCCGCCCAAATCCTTGAGCCGCGCCGACAAAACCTTCACTTGCTCGTCCAAGGCCTTGGCCCGCGCGATCAATTCATCCGCCTTGCCCTGCTCGGTTGCGGCCCGCTTGGGCTTCAGGATCTTCTCGATCTTGCCTTTTTCGTCCTCCGGGTCATATTGCGGCCACATCGAGGCGCCGGAAATATAGACGGTGCAGAGTACGATATAAAAGGTCACCAGGATCGCCACGGACTTGATCCCGCTCATCGGCTTGACCGCCGGCGCATCCAGGATCATAAAGACGACGGCCCCCAGCATCGCATAGGCGAAGAACATCATCTGGAAGATGACGGGGAATTCGAACACCCTCGTAAAACCTACGAGTGCGCCGCCCACCACCAGGCCGATCGCCAGCTTCTTAATCACATTCCCCATACAAATCCTCTTTCCTTCATCAGTAGGCGTTCCGCACCCCGGTTACATGGCCCCGGCAGGGACTGGGCTACCCTCAGGCGTGCCCCTTCGGATCGGAAGGCCGCAGGGTCACGAGAATGGCAAAACTCACGACGGCGAAAAAGACGACCGTAATCCCGGTGATCCACCAGGCGGAGTACGACAGCGTCGGCGTAAAGGACTCCGCGGTGAAATCTGGCAACAAATTGTACGTGTGGTAGTACTTCCGCAGCAGCGAACGGACGGCGCCCATCAAGCCCATTGTCCAAATTGCGGTGAAGGCCAGGAAGATCAGGACGAACTGGGAGATGAAATCGATCTTTCCCCAGACAATCGTCCCCTGACTGATGGCCCGGTTATAAATCACATAATTGATGACTGTGACGAACACCAGCGTGAAGGCCGCCGAGTTCTTGGCCGGCATCAGCGCCAGGAAGTTCCAATCAGACGGCAACTCCAACTCCGCCACCAGCTTAGCGCCGGTGGGCACGAATCCATGGGGGGTGAGCCAGATAGCATCGCCCACGACGACCATCAAGAAACCGACTTTGATGACCGTGCTCGCCGAAACAGTCAGCGGGATAAAGCGGCCGATAGTGAAAGGCGCCAGCAACATGGGCAACAAGAAAGCCAACGACATCGGATCCGGAACCGGATATTCGAGCAGCACCTTGGTCATGACCAGGGGGAGCAGTACCATGATGATTGGAGCCAGGATCGTCATCCGAACCTTCTCGACTCCCTCGATGCGCTTCATGCTGAGCCAGATATAATAGTTACTGGCCAGGAAGATGAGCCCGATCATCGCGCCCTGCATTTCGAAAAACATCGAAAGCTGGTCCGCCATCATGTACGGGCAGATCGACGCATCGTAGTCGCAGAGTTCATAGGCCAGCAGATAGCCCATGAAGGGAAGAAACAACAACGCACCCACTCCGATCAGATTGCCGATAAAGCCCATCCAATCGTAATAGGCCCGCTCTTCGTCTTTCTTCGCGCCCATAAACATATAGGCCGCAATCAAGCCTGCCACAAACCCGCCGAACGTCACATTGCCGACGAGGCGGTGGAGGTTCAGCGGCATCCAGCTATAATTGTTAATCTTATCCCAGAGAGACGCGGTGGCGAGAAACTCTTGCGGCGAAATCCCCTCGGCCTTCACCGGAGTATTCATAAATGAGGTCGGCCCATCGATCACGAAGAGCGTGATCGTGCCAATCAGATTCAAGAGCACACCCAGAGCGATATGGCGGGCCTTCTTCTCGCCCTTCCAGGCATCCCAGGTATAGAAGTACATGTACAGCAAGATCGTTTCACTGATGAACAGCAGTGGGTAAATCACCGCGAACAGCAGATAGAAATGATTGATGAGCCATGTCGTAAACTGCGGATAGGTCGCTAGCAACACAAAAATAAAGAGGCCCCCGGTCAGAGCGGTCATACTATAGAGAATGACCGTGACCTTCGTGACCTCTTTCGCCAAGCGATCGTACCGGGGATCCTGCTTCCGATACCCTAACCATTCCGAGATGACGACAAAGATTGGAGCACCGAGAATGAACCCGGCAAATAGAATGTGAAGCTGGGCGACGACCCATACCGCGGTCCGGTTCCCCGTATAAGGGAACTCCACGGGTGGCGCGCCGGGAGCCTGGGCATATGCCGCTCCTCCGAACAACGCCAGAAGCGCGAATGCCCCCATAAGACTGCGCTGCCACGTTTTCATGATGTTTCGCCGCCCCTCCTCACGTGATTGAAATCCGCTTACTTGCCTGCCGGCGCTGCCGCTGGTGCCTCTGCTGGGGCCGCTGCCGGTGCTGCCGCTGCTCCTGCCGCCGAGATGCTCGCCGCATCGACCCAGGCATGCTTTTCGGGGTCCCAGCCCTTGCCAGCCAACCCAAAGTTCCGCTCAAACAAGACAATCTTCCAGCGATCTTCCTCTGACAGCTTGCTCTTCCAGGCCTTCATCTTGGTGTTCGGCACCCCTTCGGCAATCCTCCAGAACCACACGGAATCGGAATAGAGCTTCATCCGCTCGCCGTTCCGAAAATCGCGGGCTCCCGCCTTGACCGGCTTGCCATCCTTGCCGTGACAGCTGGCGCAATTCACATCGGGATTCGTCTCGCCAATGAAGAGCTTCCGCCCTTCTTCCAGCTTGGCTGCATCAGTCCACCAATCGGCCGGCATATGTTTCTCCGCATACTCAGCAGGGGCTGGCATGGGCGGAACAATCAGCCCTTCCTTATCTCCCCCACCACAGGCCACCAAGAACAGACCCATTCCCAACACCACCGCCAACTGCGTCGCTGTTGCCTGCTTCATAACTCTTGCTCCTTTGTTCCGGACCCTATCGATTACGTTTCACTAAGACGAAAAAAAGCGCTTTCACCAGGAGGACAATCACCCCTGCAAAAGCGCTAGTCCTAACGAATCCTATGACGCCACTCGTATTCCCCCGCCACTTTAATCAACCGGCCCAGCGAGGCGCACAGCAGCCCCACGGACCGTTTAAATTATGCTCGTCGCTTCCCCTGAGACTGGCCTCGTTTCTGTCCACGCTTCCGCCGTGACCTGAGCATTTTCGCCCCGACAAATCCGCCCACTACGACCGCTACGGCCCCCAACCCCAGATAGACCCACTGAGGAGCCCGCTCTCTGTCGTGAATACAGCCGGTCCCGAAATTAACCTGGATCTTGCGTTCCGCCTCGAGATCCTTCGGGTCAAACAAAACTTTCTGCTGCTGCTGCGCTGCTCTAGCTTCGATCAATAACGGATCGCCAAGATTATCATTATGGAGGTGAAACGTCGCTTTATAGTACCCGTCTTTATCCGTTTTGACAATCTGCCCGTAGGAGATTCTCGTATCCTTGACGAGCACGTCGATATTCGACGCCCCTCTTCCATCGGTCTCACACACGAACCCTTCGACCGTAAACCGATGGTCGGCTTCATGCGTTGCAAACACGACCGATGGGAGGCTACCCACCATGACAATGGCTAGGATCCAATCCCGCCATCGCGACTCACTCTGTACGGTCTGTCTACGCCTCACGTGCTCTAGACTGATGCCTCTTTCCGTCGCCGAGCTCTTGGCCCCGCCTCACACAACAGAACGGTCGATCACTAAGGGCTCTGGCCATTTTGAGGCGCTCTTTTTAGCACAGCCCCTACCCTTTGTCAACGAATTGGCAGCAGGATCAAATAGGGAGTAAAGCCCCGTTTTACGCGCCAGGCGAGGACTATCAGCGATGAGTATGGTGTAGAAAAACGAAGGGAAAATGAATAAGGGAATGACACGGGCAGTCGACGGAGAACCTATAGGATTCCGCGGGCTTTTGCGTCGGCGGCAACCCGATCTACCTCGGCTCGCCGCTCCGACTCTTTCTTGGAGATCCAGGTCTCCCAGGATTTCCCTGTCGCCGTATCTCCACCAGTAAAGGCGATCGTCGCGATCTGGTCATAACGAATTTTCTGCGCGAGGGAACTATTGGAAGGAAACAACTCCAAAGAGGATTCGGAACCGCCCACTTGTTGCCGATTGAACAGATACCCAACGAAGGACTCCCCGGACTTTAACCCAATCGTCACATCGCCACGATAGTCAAACGCCAACTCCACCGCTTCCGCCAACTGAGCGAGCGAGGCTGGACGAAATACACGGCCCTCTAGCGAGCCTGCGATACTGTCGGCGCTATGGTTTTTGGTATCAGTCATTGCGCACTCGTCAAACCTAAAATGTGCAACGTGCAACAGGACAGGCCGGTGAACGCACAGCGACACGGCCGGCAATCTATCACCGCGAAGTCGGACTCATTGTCAGCTTCACGGTCCGTCCGAACCCCGACAATGTCCCGAACGTATCTTCCACGGCGGAGGCTTCGTACCCGCAATGCACCATACAGTCAGCGCATTTCTCATTCCGCCCTGTTCCGTAATGATCCCACTCCGTGCTCTCCATCAGCTCGCGGAAGGTCTTGGCATAGCCCTCTTGGAGCAAATAGCAAGGCTTCTGCCACCCGAAAATGTTATAGGTCGGATTGCCCCAAGGCGTACATTCGTACTCCCGCCGGCCCATTAAGAAATCCAAAAACAACGGGGACTGATTGAACGCCCACCCCTTCTTCGGGCTCTCTAAAATACGGGAGAATAATTCCTTCGTGCGCTCTCGCTTCAGGAAATGCTGTTGGTCCGGCGCCTTCTGATAACTGTAGCCGGGCGAGATCATCATGCCCTCGACGCCAAGCTCCATCATGGCATCGAAAAACTTCCGCACCCGCTCAGGATTGGCATCATCGAAGAGGGTCGTATTGGTCGTGACCCGGTGTCCCCGCTTCAACGCCGCCTTGATCGCCTTCACCGCCACGTCATAAACGCCATCGCGGCACACGGCCAAATCGTGCTCATCTTTCAAGCCATCCATATGAACGCTGAAGGTCAGGTATTTGGAGGGCTGATACTCATCGAGCTTTCGCTCCATCAAAATCGCATTGGTACAGAGATACACATACCGCTGCTGCGCGACCAGCCCGCTGACGATCGCGGCCATCTCAGGATGGATCATCGGTTCGCCGCCGGGGATGCTGACGATCGGGGCGCCACATTCCTCCGCCGCGGCCCAGCATGCTTCAGGCGTCAACCGCTTGTCGAGCACATGGTCGGGGTATTGAATCTTCCCACAACCGGCGCAGGCCAGATTGCAACGGAACAGGGGCTCCAGCATCAGCACGAGCGGATACCGCTTCACCCGCTTCACTTTCTGGGTGAGCACGTATTTCGTGACGGTAAACATCTGGGAAATCGGAACGGCCATTCCGCGCTCTCCTCTTACTTATTCTGTATCTGAGTGATGCGCAGCTGCGAATCGCAACTGGACTTGCGTCGAAGAAATATTCTCAACCCTAACATTCTCCTGCCTGAGCGTCAATTTTCCCGCTTATCTCCGCCACGCAACGTGATGCCGGCGAGAAGCGAGGGGCGCGAAATTCCGAGAGCGCCAAGCACTGTGGGTTCTCACAGGACCTGGAAGACATGCACGCGAGAATTGGAGGCGCCGAGCGGGGTCGAACCGCTGCATCGCAGTTTTGCAGACTGCTCCCTTAACCACTTGGGTACGGCGCCCCGCGCGCATTATAGCGAGCCTTGCCCCCGTATCTCAACGTGCTATTTAACGGAATAGCGAATAGCCCGCGACAGGCATGCGATCAGCGGTTGGGCAACACGGGGATTTCTTTCCCGAGCGTCGACGGCTCATCCGACGGTGGAGACATCGGCTCCCATCCTTCGTTCGACGGAACCACCGATTCCCCGTTTCCTTCAGCTTCTTTTTCCTTAGCCATCTGCTCGACCTCTTGAATCAGCGTGTCCATCAATTCTTCGATGGGCACCTTGCGGACGAGCTTGCCCTTCTTGAAGAGGATACCCTTGCCTTCACCCCCGGCAATCCCAATATCCGCTTCCTTGCCCTCGCCAATCCCGTTCACGACACAGCCGAGGACCGACACATTAAGCGGGGTCTTGATATGGCCCAGCTTCTTTTCCAATTCATTGGCCAGCTTCACCACATCGATCTCGACACGGCCACAGGTCGGACAAGCGATCACGTTGATCCCGCGATGGCGCAGTTCGAGCGACTTCAAGATCTCGAACCCCACCTTCACTTCCTCGACTGGATCAGCGGCCAAAGAGACGCGCAAAGTGTCGCCGATGCCCTGCGACAACAAGTAGCCGAGCCCCATAGTCGATTTGACAGCCCCCGTCATCGCGGTGCCGGCCTCCGTGATCCCGATGTGCAAGGGATAATCGGACTGGTGCGCAAATAACCAATAGGCATCGATTGCATGGTGCACGTCCGACGCCTTCAGCGAAACTTTCATGTTCGTGAAGCCCACGTCCTCTAACGCATGGACGGCGTTGAGCGCCGACTCGGCCAAAGCTTCCGGCGACGGCCAGCCATACTTATCCAGCAGCGGACGTTCGAGCGAGCCTCCATTGACGCCAATGCGGAGGGGAATGCCTCGCTCGCTAACGGCCTTGATGACTTCTTCAACCTTCCACCAAGCGCCGATGTTGCCGGGATTGATCCGGACGCAATCGACAACCTCCGCAGCCTTCACCGCCAGGCGATGGTCGAAATGAATATCGGCGATCAAAGGCACCGTCATCGCCGCTTTGATCTGGGGCAGCACCGCCGCCGCTGCGTCGTCCGGCACGGCCACACGGATGACTTCACACCCGGCGGCCTCCAGCTGGCGAATTTGCTCAACCGTGGCCGCCACATCGCGCGTATCGGTCGAGCACATCGACTGCACCGAGATCGGCGCGTCGCCGCCAATCTTCAGCTTGCCAACTTGAATCTGCCGAGTTTTTCGCCTGGTAATATGCATGACTGTGTTCGCCCGGTACTTTTATCTTTTCACTTATTTATTTTGCCTTGCACTAGCTGCCCTGCTCGTCTCCATGCGGCAACCGATCGGCCAAGGACGCGAGCGTGCGCTGCTCGCGCGCCGTCGCCGTGCCGATCAACTCCTTCACGCTCTGATAAATGCCTTCTGCGGTCAGCCCATACCATTCGCGGAGGAAATCCTGCGGTCCCTGTTCGATGTACCGGTCCGGCAACCCCAGCACCTTCGTCCTTACATCCGTGACGCCTCTGTCAGACAGCGCTTCGAGGACCGCAGACCCGAACCCGCCCATCTTACAGCCCTCTTCTACCGTCACCACGTAGCGAACCTGCTTCGCCACCTCCACGATCAAGTCCTGATCCAGCGGCTTCACAAAACGCGCATTCACGACCGCAGTGGAAATGCCTTCCTGCGCAAGCCGTTTCGCCGCCGTCACCGCATGCCAGACCGGCACGCCGATCGCGATGATCGCGACCTCCGTACCTTCCTGCAGCAGCTCGGCCTTCCCCATCGGTAAGGCCTTCGGCTCCTGATCCATCATGACACCCAGGCTCAATCCCCGCGGATACCGCACTGAGGTAGGCCCGTCGTGCTGGACACAGGTTTTCATCATATGCTGCAACTCATTTTCATCTTTCGGCGCCATCACGACCATGTTCGGGACATGCCGCAGGAACGCATAATCGAAGGCTCCGTGATGCGTCGTCCCGTCTTCTGCCACCAACCCGCCGCGATCGATACAGACGGTTACCGGTAGATTCTGCGTTGCGACGTCATGCACCACCTGGTCGTAGGCCCGCTGCAAAAACGTGGAATACAACACCACCACGGGATGAAGACCCTGCGTCGCAAGACCAGCGGCAAAGGTCACCCCATGCTGTTCGGCAATGCCCACGTCATAAATTCGATCCGGAAACTCTTTCTCGAAAATATTCAGGCCAGTTCCTTCGCACATGGCAGCTGTAATCGCCACAATCCGCTTGTCCACTCGGGCCAGCTTCACCAATGATTCAATGGCAATCTGCGTATAGGATGGGCGGGCCGCTTTTTTCGCAGGCACTCCGGTCTCCCGCACAAAGGGAGGACAGGCATGAAACCACACGGGATTCTTGACCGCCGGCTCGTAGCCCAACCCTTTCTTCGTAATGACATGGAGCAGCACCGGCCCCTTCATCTTCAGCACATTCTCCAAGGTGGGGAGCAGATGTTCAAAATTATGTCCGTCAATCGGTCCCGCATACCGGAACCCCAGCTCTTCAAAGAGCAGCCCCGGAAGGATCGCGCCCTTGGCCAACTCTTCAGCGCGACGAGCCCACTTCTGCATGTCATGCCCGATGTGGGGAATCTTCCCCAATAATTGCCCCGTCTCTTCCCGCATCTTGAGGTAAAACTCTCCGGTGAAGGTCCGGTTTAAATAGGAGGAAATGGCGCCCACGTTCTTCGAAATAGACATTTGGTTGTCGTTCAAGATCACCAGGAAATCTTTGTCCAGGCCGCCTGCATGGTGCAGACCTTCTAGCGTCATCCCGGCCGTCATGGCGCCATCCCCGACCACACAGACCACTTTATGTTTCTGCGCCAACTGTTCACGAGCTGCAACCATGCCATAGGCGGCGGATACGCCCGTGCCGGCATGGCCCGCGTTGAACGTGTCGTAGACGCTCTCCTCGCGCTTAGCGAAACCGCTCATCCCCCCATACTGCCGAAGCGTGTGGAATTGTTCCCGGCGGCCAGTGAGCAGCTTATGGGCATAGGCTTGATTGCTGGTGTCCCAGACGATCTTGTCCTTGGGCGTATCGAGCAGATAGTGCAGGGCGACCGTCAGTTCAATCACTCCAAGATTCGAGGCCAGGTGGCCTCCGACGTTAGAGACCACGCCGATAATCTGTTCCCGCAACTCCTGGCACAAGGCAGGAAATTTCGCCGGTGCTAGCCGTTTCAGATCAGCAGGGCTTTGAATGGTCTTCAAGATCGACATAGCAGATGCTCCCTTGCGTAGGTGCAGGAGTCTCGCACCACGAACTGAACTCAGATAAGTATGGCCCAGCAGCATTGCAGCACAGATGCTAGCAGGGCCAGCTTCACACGAAAGTCATGTATTGTCAAGTGGTTAGCTAGCGTCAGCCGGAAACCTGCGCTACAAATGGCTCGAATTGGGAGCGCGCGGCCCGCCTTCTCCGACTGTCAATCAATAGGGGAAGTCCAGCCCCGCAAAGATCGCTCCCCCCTCGCGGCTATAGCCATAGTCGACGCGACCGACGACATTAGGCCGAACGACGCCGCGGAATCCGACACCAGGAGTGAATCTGTAGCTATGGAAGCTGACTTTTTTATAGTCGCTGAAGACCTGCCCCGTATCCAGAAACGGGGCAATCTCGAAGTCCGCGTTGACACCCGCCACCTTTGCGCGGGCCAGGTGAATCCGCTCTTCGATGCTGAGTGACACGAGGTGCTTGTCGATGAAACGATCGCCGCCGAATCCGCGCAGATTGTTTTGCCCCCCCAGCGAACTTTGCTCAAAGAACGGGACTTGCGACCCGATCGTCGCTTGCAGATCCCCGCGCACAACCAGGATGGCGCGCTTCGATTCGCTGGGGAACAACTTCTTCACCTCGATCTCATAGCGGGAGTAGACGGGATGATCGCCGTTACGGAGACTTTGGTTGAGCTCTGCATAGGCCGTCACGGCCATCCCGTCGGTCGGCGTGACCAGATTGTTGCGCGTATCGTAATAGAACGTCGCCCGATGCCCCAGAATAAGCGACTCGCCCTGCACCCCATCCACCCGAGGGAATCGATCGCCGGTGAAGGGAAGATCGGTCCCGCCTCTTTGCAGCTGCACGCCGCGAAACCGCTGCCCGACGGAAATCTGCGTCACTTCGTTTGCATAGACCCCGAACCGCCAGTGCAGCCTAGTTTCACGCGCCGTATAGTTCGTTTCCTTCAACTCCTGCGTGGCTTGCCCGAGATCAAAAAACCGCGAGGTGGCGTTTTTGAAAAACGAGGCGCCGAAATTCAGCGAATACCGGCCCTGCGCGAACGCCGGATCGGCATAGCTAAACACCACCTTGCGTTCGATCCGCTCCGTGAAAGAGCCGATAAATCGCATCTCCCGCCCGCCCGGCTCGTAGCGAAATACATTGAGCGCGCCGCGCGTCCCGACAATGGAGTTCCGAATGATCATCGGGGCGACGATATACTGCAACTCTCCGTCCGGATCCGTGATCAGGATTGGCACAAGCAGGCCCGCGTCACTCCCGTCGTTGCGAGTGCTCGACACGGAAGGAACCGGAAAATATTCGACGCCGGCTAAGGCCTCCTCTGGCAGCGCGATAAGACTCGCCGCACACAACACGAACAGAACGCCGGTGAGGCCGCGCAGGCTGATCATGGGATTCCTGAAACGAGTTACGGAGCCTTAGTCTTATCGGACTTCTTACGCAGCTGTTCTAGTAAATCAGGGAAGGTCGAGGAGCGGAGGATCTTCGAGAACTGCCCACGGTAATTACTCACCAAACTAACCCCGTCCACCACGACGTCGTAGACTCGCCAGTCCACACCCTTGTTGATCAGCCGGTAATCAAGAGGAATTTCGGTCTTCCCGGTGAGCATTTTCGTTCGCACCTCGGCATAGTCTTTTTCCGTCCGTTCGTTAAGATACTGCACGCCCTCGCCCGAATAGGTCTCAACCTTATCCGCATAAGAATTGGCCAGCAGCGTCCTGAACAATGCGACGAATTCCTGCTTATCCTTATCCTCAAGCGTACTCCAGGGAGCTCCGAGCGCGCGCCGCGACATTTCTTGATAGTCAAACCGATTCTCGACCGCCTGCTCCAAACGCTTCCGGCGCTCTCCCGCTCTCGGCACCTGTTTGAGCTCCTTGTCCTGAATGATTCCCAGCACCTCATCAATGGTCATTTTCATGGCCTCAGTTGGGCCACCAGCTACTGCTGGCTGAGCGGACACCCACCCAAACAACGCGAGCGCACAGATCGCTCCGCTTGCGAGCTTACCCCAGTTCCATCTCTGCGCTTGCGTCACGACAGATCGCTTCATCTCCCTATCGCCTCCCACATGAGCCTCCAATCCAGCGCCGTCACCGGCCTATCAGTTCACTTTCCCATGCACATACTGGCTGACCAGTTCCTCGAGATCGAGCCCAGATTCCGTGTCGCGAATCGTTTCACCGGGCTTGAGCGGATCGCCTCCCCCACCGGGAGACAGAGCCAAAAACTTCTCTCCGATGATTCCACGAGTCTTGATCGAGGCAATGGTGTCCGTATAAAGCTTGACGGTATTGTTGACCGCCAGCTTCACCATCGCGCGGTCCCCGCTAAGCGTAATCCCGCGCACCCGCCCGACCCCGACACCGGCGATTTCAACGGCCGACCCGGGCTTGAGCCCCGAGGCTGTATTGAACTGCGCATCGACTTCATAGACGTCGCCCCCGACCAGCTCGAGCTTCCCGAGCTTGATCGACAGATACCCGAGGCACAAAATGCCAATGAGCACAAAGAAGCCGACCATGATCTCCAACTTAGCTTTTTCCATTTTCACTACTCCTCTCTCACCTTACGGGCGATCCTGGCAAGACCACTGTCCCGCCCACGGAAATGAATTCTTGAATATCCGGATCGGCAATCTGCTGGAACTCGTCGGCCGGGGCCATCGCTGCAATCTTGCCGTTTCTGAGCATCGCCACCCAATCTGAAATCGCGAAGATCTCAGGAATTTCATGGCTGACCATCACCGCCGTAAAGCCGAACCGCCGTTGCATTGCGACGATCAAATCATGAATTGACTTCGCCATCAAAGGATCTAGCCCGGTTGTCGGCTCGTCAAACAAGATGATCTCCGGCTCCATCACCAACGCGCGCGCCAAACCCGCCCGCTTGCGCATGCCTCCGCTCAATTCGGCGGGAAACTTGTGGCCCATCTCCGCCAACTCGACTTGCGCCAGCTTTTCCTCGACCCGCCGCGTGACCTCCGGCCCCTTCATCCGTAATTTCTCTCGCAACGGAAACGCCACATTCTCAAAAACGGAAAGGGAATCGAACAGGGCTGCGCCCTGGAACAGCATGGCAAACCGCCTCCGCACATCGTTCAACTTCGTGCCGGACAAGCGAGAGATCTCCACATCGCCGATCCAGACTTCGCCGCGATCAGGCTGCAGGAGCCCGATCATGTGCTTGAGGAGCACGCTCTTTCCCGAGCCACTGCCACCGATGATGGTCGTCAGCTTACCGACGGGGATCGAGAGATCCACCCCTTGCAGCACCGGCTGCCCACCTAACTTCTTTTCGATGCCACTTAGCTTGATCATGGAGGTCATAGCAAAACCGAGGTTAGAAAATAATCCCACATCAGAATGACTACAGAGCTCAGCACCACCGCTTCCGTCGTAGCCGTTCCCAACCCCTCCGCGCTCTGTCGCGTATGATACCCTTTATAGGAGCAGATCCAGGTGATGATCAGTCCGAAACTGATCGACTTGAGAATCCCGCCGTAGATATCTTTCCATTCCACGGCCGACTCAATCGAGTTCCAATAAGACCCTGCGTCGCCTCCCAGCAGATCCACCCCGGCGACATAGCCCCCATAGATACCGACCACATCAAAAATGGCCACGAGCAACGGCACCCCGATCAACCCGGCCACGAGCTTCGGGGCGATCAAATACTGTATCGGATTGATCGCCATGGTATCGAGCGCATCGATCTGTTCCGTAATCCGCATGATGCCGACTTCCGCCGTCATGGCCGAGCCGGCCCTAGCGGTCACCATCAAAGCGGCCAACACCGGCCCCAATTCCCGGATCATGGTCAAGGCCACCGCAGCGCCCAGCATTCCCTCTGCCCCGAACTTCCGCAAACTATAGTAGCCTTGCAACGCGAGGACCATGCCGGTGAACCCGGCGGTCAGGACCACCACGAATGTCGATTTATACCCAATGAAATGGAGCTGCTTCAGCATGTGAGAAAACCGGAAGGGAGGCCTTGCCAGCCAGGCAAAGGCCGACAAGACAAACAGCAACATGCGGCCCATCTCCTGCACACGCGTGACTACTAACGCCCCAAGCCATTTAACCATATTGGATACCATCAGTTACCGCAGTTCACGACGTAAGCCGCCGCCCGCTTTGGCATAATGTTGAAACCATTCCGTCAACCGATCCGCGGCTATCCGGCTCTGCCGTCGAAGCCGATTCAACTCCGCCAAACTGGACGGACGGCTAACGAGCGACCATAAACCTTTAGCCCAGCCAGTGGGCCCGAGAAAGAGATTGAAGTCAAGTGGAAGATCTTCATCCTCTAGATCGGAGACCGTCCGCATAATCGCCATGGGGATTCCTTGTCCCCGAGCCACCGATGCAATGGCGGCGCTCTCCATATCAAGTCCAGTCGCATCGGTCAACTGCCGCAGTCGACGCTTGTCCTCAGCCCGCCACAGTACAACCGGCGCAGATACAACCGTTCCCGTTCGCACGACCAGCTCTGCATCCTGCGCCCTGGCAACACAAGCGGAGTGCACCACCTCATCGCACAACAAAGACTCGCCCTTCACCGCCCCAACCTCTTCGAGATCGAAAGGGAAAACCTCCGTCCCTAAAATAAGGTCTCCCACCTGCGCCGGCGCAAGCGCACAGGCAAACCCCGTTGATATAACCAACGACATGGCCTGTGCCGTCAGCACCGCGCGCGCAACCCTGCCAGCCGCCACAGGGCCGACGCCGGTCTGGATCAACCAATAGAGCTGATCCCCGCTCTGCCCAATATAACAACGGATGCCTGAGACCGTCGCAACACGATTCGTGGGAAGCGCACGCCTGACAGCCTGCAGCTCCCAACGAGTCGCGACAAAAATGCCAACGGGAAGCATCGAAGATTCTGATCGGGATGGTCCCACGCCAACAACGGGAGTCGACGGCATGTTCACTGATCGGCTCGATGGCACCCAGAAGCCAATACCTGCTGCCGCACTTCATCGGCCCGCATGTGCCCGCGTGTCCGTAAATTCCGATACATCGCTAAGGCCCATAACGGGAAATATTGGCAGTACCAATGGTAGCGGAGATAAAACACCCGCGGGAATCCTGTGCCGGTATGGCGGACCTCTTCCCAGGAACCGTCTTTCATTTGATGACGCAACAGATACTGGATGCCGCGCGCGACACTGAAGGCATCGGTCATCCCGGCCGACATCAGCCCCATGATGGCCCAGGCTGTTTGGGACGGAGTGCTGTCCCCCTTCCCGCTCCACTCAGGGTCATCGTCGTAGGAATGACAGGACTCGCCCCACCCGCCATCGGAATTCTGCTTCGACTCGAGCCAGGCAACTGCACGACGGATATAGGGCTCCGACAGATCTACACCGATCGCGCGAAGGCCGGCCAGCACAGACCAGGTGCCATAAATGTAATTTACGCCCCACCGGCCGTACCAGCTGCCGTCGGTTTCCTGCTCCCGCTTGAGGAACCGGAGGGCCGGCGCCACAGCTGGATGGGTCTGATCGTAGCCCAGAGCTGCCAGCATCTCGAGGCAACGTCCGGTCAAATCCGACGTACTGGGATCGAGCAGCGCATGGTGATCGGCAAAGGGAATGTAGTTGAATACGATGCGATTATTGTCCTTGTCGTAGGCTCCCCAGCCGCCATCGGACCCTTGCATGGCGAGGACCCAATTCGTTCCCCGCTGAATGGACTCCTGCAGATCGGTAGCCTGCGCCATCCGGACTTTCGAAAGCGCCATCAACACTACAGCCGAGTCATCCACGTCGGGATAGAGTTCGTTTTCAAACTGGAAGTACCAGCCGCCCGGCTCCGCGTTCGGAGATGAAAACTTCCAATCGCCGGCCAACTTCGTCTGGCGCGAGGCCAGGTACGCCGCCGCTTTCTGAAGTGAAGGATGGTCCTGCGACATCCCAGTTTCGATCAAGGCATTCATGAGCAAGGCCGTATCCCAGATCGGCGAATGGCAGGGTTGAAGATGCAGCGTCTCGACACGCTGTTCGCCGATTGACAGGGTATCGTAGACTTCCAGTGCTTCAATTTCCTGAAACGCCTTCCGCACCAAGGGATCGTCAACCTCATAGCCCAGACAGCGAAGGGCCACGATTGAATTCGCCATAGCCGGATAAATCGCCCCCAACCCGCCGCTGCCCTTGATATGGTCTAACATCCAAGTAGCAGCTCTGTGCAGGGCCTTCTTGCGCAGCCAACTGAGCGGCATCTTGTCATAGAGCTTGAGCACCCCGTCCAATTGCACGAAGAAGTTATGCGGGGTGAACCATCGCTGATCCTTATTGAAAGGGGGCACGTCGCGATAACGAATCTGCGCCCGAGGAAAGAGATAGAGTTCGTCAATCCCCTGCTCCTCGGGAATACGGCAGACGGGCCGATTTGCAAACACCACCAGCAAGGGAATCAGGACCGCACGAGACCAATAAGAAATCGCATAAATACTGAAGTAGAACCGCTTCGGCAGGAGCATGATCTCCGGCGGCATGCTCGGCAGACCGTTCCAATCGTACTGCTCGAACAGGGCCAGGGTGATTTTTGTAAAGACGTTCGCGGAGACCACGCCGCCCTTGGCCTGAATGCAGTCTCGGGCCCGCAGCATGTAGGGCTCATTGGCTGAAATTCCGCTCAACTTCAACGCGAAATAGGCCTTCACCGACGCGCTGATCTCTGAAGGGCCTCCGTAGAAAATCGGCCAGCCGCCATCGGGCAATTGCCTAGCACGGAGATAACAGACGGCCTTGCGCTCACGCTCTGGATCGACCCGATCAAGAAACCGCCGCAATAGAACATACTCAGACGTTAAGGTCGTATCGGCTTCGAGTTCGGCAACCCAATAGCCTTCGGACTCATGTTGTCTGGACAAAAACCACGCTTGACTGCGTCTGACCGCGTCATCGAGCACATCCACCTGACTGACCGAATGGCTGGGGGGGCGGCGAGCCGCAATATCGAGCGGAACGGAAAGCGGAGACTTGTCCAACACCAGACGCAGCGGTGGGGACTTGAACAACTCGGCCGCCGAGCCGAACTTCTCCGGAACAGAGACGAAGAGACTGTCCGATAGGCGGCCTAGAAATGCTCGAATCAGGTTCATTATCGTATTGATCTATGGAAAAATGCAGGAGGATCGAACAGCGCAGGGACTCTGCGTTGCGCCCATGAGGTTCGAACGGCGAGCGGCATATTTATCGCATTGCCCGTACGGAGGTGTATACCAGACCCTTGGCGTCGAGTCAAGAAATGCGGAACGGAAGTCCTCTAAAATACAACGGTTTCACCATGATTCCTGTTCAAATGGACTGCAAATTTCCGAGTCTCACCGACACGATTTTCGAGATGCCAGGTTCTTCCATGGTCACCCCGAACAACGAGTCGGCAATGGCCATTGTCCGCTTGTTGTGAGTAATGACCATGAACTGCGCCCCCACGGAGAGCTCACATAACACGCCGGTGAAACGTCCGATGTTCTCTTCGTCCAGCGGCGCGTCGATTTCGTCGAGGATGCAGAACGGCGTCGGCCTGATCAGAAAGCTCGCGAAGAGCAGCGCCATTGCCGTCAAGGTCTTCTCGCCACCTGAGAGCATGGTAATGCTCTTCAAGCGTTTGCCCGGCGGTTGCGCCACGATATCGACTCCCGGCTCTTGCGGGCCGCGCCCTTCCGTCGTTTCATCCGCCAGCACCTCAACCAACTGAAGTTCGGCCCTGCCACCGGGAAAGAACTTCACGAACACCTCACTGAACTTCTGTTGAAGCTCGGCAAACGTAGTGGCAAACATATCTTTCGTCGTGAGGTTGATCTTCTGAATGATTTCCTTAAGCGAACTGATTGACGTGGAAAGATCCTGCTCCTGCGTCGTCAGAAACTGATACCGCTCATCCAACTCTTGATGCTCATGAATGGCCGCCAGATTGATCGGACCCAAACGGTCAAGCTTCTCGCGCAGCTTCTGCAACTGCTCTCTGAGCGCCATCTCGTCGACCGCTGGCCGCTCTTCCGGAATCGGCGCCTCACCGAGAGACAGTTGTTCATCCGTCATCTCGACCATTGGCGCATTGGGCAACGTCGCAGGGTCAACCTGGTAGGTTCCACACAGAGTGGATTCGACCGTGCCCAATTGCACCCGAACTTCCGCTTTCTTGACCTCCAGGGCCATGCGGGATTCGCGAAGAGACGAAACTAAGTGGCGCACCTCCTCCAATCCGGCATCGAGCTGATGCGCCAAGATCATGTTCTGCGCCTGAGCTTCTTGCAGTTCGACCAACTGGGCTTTGATCAGAGAGGACGACTCGCCCAGCTCACGGCAACGCCCTTCTTGCTGCTCCCGTTCAATCTGGCTTTGCCCGATCGAAACTGCGAGTCCTTCAACATGGCGCGTTAAAGCCTCAATCCTCGCGCGCGCGTCGTGCTGCTGCTGCGAGAGCCGTAGGAGGTCGCGCCGATGATGTTCGCGGGTCGTCCTGATTTCCTGGGCCACCAGTTGCGCCTCAGTGAATCGCTGCTGGAGCCCCTGCGTATCCTGGTCGATCTGCACCACCTGGTCTCGCACACGACCGACCAAGGCTTCCTGGCCTACCTGCTCCGCCATCCACTGGACGAGCTGCGCCTGGGTGGATTGCACCTCATGATTGAGCCGCTGCACCTCGGCCAAGCCTTGCCGCGCATCGTTCGTCAAGGTATCAATCCGCCTGGCCAAATCTTCCAGCATATGCTGGAGCCCGGCTTCGTCTTTCTGTAGTGAGAGACCGCGCAGTTCCGCGTTGCGTAGCGACTCCACCAGTTGCCGGCTCTGCTCGCGCAGTTCCTGCCCCTGCGCCAGCAACCGTTCCCGCCGCTGCTTGCCCTCTTCGACACCCTCGGTCAATGAAACGCGCTGGGACTCCAAGTGCAGCACCTCGCGCCGCCGCTGCAACAAGCCTCCGGTCTCGCTGACATGTCCGCCCGTCATCACGCCTGCCGCATCCAACACTTCCCCGGCGCGCGTGACAAGCACTGGTCCATCGGGAGCCGCATAGGATTGCTGTGACCACAGGGCCATGGCCTCCGTCAACGTCTCCACGAACACGATCCGATCGAACAGATAATCACGAGCCGCTTCACGCCCACCCTGGGCAGAAATCAAATCGACCGCACGGCCGATGACCCCGGACTGGCCCGCCAACGCAGACCACCAGGACTGTGCCGCTGCGTCCCGAGGGGCCCAACGGGGCTGCTGCGGAATAAAGGTGCCTCGGCCGAGATCTTTCCCTTGGAGAAACGCAATCGCCTCACAAGCCACGGCGGGACTATCGACAAACCAGCCCTTCACCCGTTCGCCCAAAATCGCTTCCACCGCTCGATCCCAGCCTGCGGGCACGACCAGCCACTCGGCAATTGCATCACGGACCCCGTCACAGGCCTTCAGGGCCGTCGACTCTTCGTCGCCGCGCCGCCCGTACCCCATATCTTCCTGCAACACGCCTTGCAATGTCCGGAGATGCGAATCCACTGCGGCCAGCTCTTCTGACTGACGCAAGACCGACTGATCGGCTTCGACCAACTCCGCCGCGACATGCGCGCTCGATTCCTCAACTGCCTGCCGCTGCCGGCGCAGATCCGCAACCAACTGCTCCGCCGCCTGGCAGTCCTGCTGAAGCGTCTGGCGCTTATCCGCGGCAGTCACATGCTGCGAACGGAAATCTTCCTGTTCACGAATCAGCCGCGCCTCACGATCCGTCGCCTCCTGAATGCGCGTCGCCAACTGCACCAGCGCCTGCTCGGTATTGGCGACCAGCACCGCCAAGTTGAGGGCATCCCGGCGCCCTCGTTCTTCTTCAGCTAAGACAGCGGTTCGTCGCTCCACCAGCTTTTTCATTTCCCCTTCGAGCGTGGCGAAGGCTTGCTCCCGCTCCGTACATTCACGCTCCAACGCGACCAGCATGTCTTCGAGAGAGGCCGCTTCCGCCGCGCTCTGCTGCTGCTCCTGGGCCAGGCGTTCGAGCTCCTGCCCTCCCTGGCTCTGCTGCTGCGCATAGAGCTCACCGCGATTGCGCTCGACTTCCGACGCCGTCAAGGCCTGACTCTGCTGTTGCTCCAACTTCGACAGTTCATCCCGCCGTTGTCCAATCGCCTCGCTCGCCGTGGCAATCGTAAACTTGACCTGCTCGCGCTCGGCGTTCAAACCGGCCAGTTCGGCGGCCTGGCCTGACTCGCGATCCTCCAGCTGCTGGAGCTCCGTCCCGACATCCGTGATCGCCGTCCGAAGAACGCGATATTCGTTCGTAAGCAGCTGGATCTCCAGCGACTTGGCCTCTTCGTGCAGCGTCTGATAGGAGCGCGCCTGCCGCGCCTGCCGCTCAAGCGAATTCAACTGCTTCTTCACCTCAGCGATGATGTCCCTCACGCGCAACAGATTTTGCTGCGTCGAGTCCAACTTGCGCAACGCTTCGGCCTTCTGCTTCTTATAGCGAATGATCCCGGCCGTCTCTTCGATCAATTCTCGCCGATCTTGCGTGGAGGCGTTGATAATCTGCTCGATTTGCCCCTGGGCAATGACCGTATGCCCCTTGGTCCCAGCCCTGGTATCCAACAGGAGGCTCCGGACATCCTTCAATCGGCAGACAGTTTTATTGATGAGGTATTCGCTCTCGCCATTCCGATAGAGACGGCGCGTAATCATCAGCTCCTGATATTCCGACAGCTGGCTCGACAGATTGGACTGAGGATCCACATTAATCCGGTCCAGTCCGCTGATCACGAGCGAAACCTCGGCCATACCGAGCGGCTTTCGCAACTCAGTCCCGTTAAAAATCACATCTTCCATCTTCTCGCTACGCAAGGCCTTCGTGCTCTGCTCACCGAGTACCCAGAGGATCGCGTCCACGACATTGCTCTTTCCGCTCCCGTTCGGCCCCACGATGGCAGTGACGCCATCCGGGAATTGGATCTTGGCTTCATCGAACGACTTAAACCCCAGCATCTCAAGGGATTTCAAATACATCGGGGGCTCCTTCGGCAGCGTGCCTCGAAAGGATTCAAGCGGAATAATGTCGAATTTTCTAGCACAGGGATAAAAAGAAATCAAAGAAAAATACTGCCAGTGGTAGGCAGGTACGCGAGGACCTACAACATTTAGGGAGAGGGGTACTGTGCGAGAAAAAACTGTTACCCGGCCTGAACCCCGACAGACTGGCTGGCAGACTGGATCGTAATCAGTTCTTTAGGAAGAACAAACTCGACGTCTTCTTCGACCACGGTCAGGTTTTCGACCTCTGCCGGACCCAACGTCTTGAGGTAGGTCACCACCTCTTCAACTAAAACTTCCGGCGCCGAGGCGCCGGCGGCAATCCCGATCGCTTTCGCATTCGAAAGCCAAGTGGGATTGATATCGGAGGCGGCATCGATCAAGTAGGAGGGAATCCCGCACCGCTCACCCAATTCCCGCAAGCGGTTGGAGTTCGAACTATTAGGAGACCCAATGACCAGAATGACCTCCACCAGCGAGGAGAGCGCCTTCACCGCATTCTGGCGATTCTGCGTCGCATAACAAATATCTTCCTGATGCGGCCCCTTGATATGCGGGAACCGCTTATTGAGCGCGCCGACGATATCCCGGCATTCATCGACGCTCAACGTCGTTTGCGTAACATAGGACAAAGCCTTAGTATTCTCGACCTGCAGCTTCTCGACATCGTCCACGGAGGAGACCAGATGGAACTTGTCCGGAATCTGACCCAGCGTCCCGATCACTTCGGGGTGCCCAGCATGGCCGATCAAGATGAGATCATAGCCCTGCATATGGTCGCGATTGACCTCGTTATGGACCTTGATGACCAGTGGACAGGTGGCATCGATCACCTGCAGCCGGCGCTGATTCGCTTCTTCCCAGACCGACTTGGCGACCCCATGGGCACTGAAAATCACAACGGACCCTTCCGGCACTTCTCCCAATTCCTCCACGAACACGGCGCCCTTGGTACGCAGCGAGTTCACCACATGCCGACTATGGACGATTTCGTGCCGCACGTAAATCGGCGCCCCGTACTTCTTCAGCGAGAGATCAACGATATCGATCGCCCGGTCGACTCCGGCGCAAAACCCACGTGGATTGGCGAGATAGATCTTCATCAGGCTACCTTTCCTTCGTCCCCATATACGCACAAATCACTGCTGCTCACCTTACGTCAGAGCAGCCAGCTCCGTCAACATAATTGGCCGCGATCGACCGGCCCTGCCGGCCTCTGATCGGCCCACGGCACACGAGACCCTCCCGCCAAATCTTGACAGTCTGCCCCCTCACTTGTAGGCTGGCGACACCAACCATGCCAAGCCTGGGACACAAAAAAATCCTCGTTGTCGAAGATGAGCAGGACATTCTTCAATTGGTCATCCTCTATTTGGAGAAAGAGGGCTTTCGAACCGTATCGGCCACAACCGGACCCGAAGGCCTCCGACAGGCAAAACAAGAAAAGCCGGATCTGGTTGTCCTCGACTTGATGCTACCGGAGATGGACGGCCTGGAGGTCTGCAAACGTCTACGGTCCGCTCCGGACACAGCGCTACTCCCCATCATTATGCTGACCGCCAAGGCGGAGGAGTCCGACACCATCATTGGGCTGGAACTGGGAGCCGACGACTACGTCACCAAACCTTTCAGCCCCAAGGCCCTGGTCGCCCGCGTCAAGGGTCTCTTCCGGCGACTTGAACGGAAACCGGACGAAAATCCCACCCAATATCACTATGGCGACCTCGTCATGGATCTGGCGCGGCACGAAGTCCGGGAGAAGAACACCGAAGTGCCCCTCACGGCAAAAGAATTCGGCCTGCTCGAACATCTCTTGCGCAATCCCGGCCGGGTCCTGACACGGGAGATCATCCTGAGCACCATTTGGGGGTACGACTACTACGGAACAACGAGGACCGTCGATGTCCATGTCCGCAGGCTCAAGCAGAAGCTCCCCTCGCTCAACGACGCGATCATATCCATCAAATCTCTGGGCTATAAACTCAAAGAGCTGGATCCGTCAGCATGACTCTCTCCATCCGATGGAAGGTCACAATTGGGACGCTGCTGGTCCTCACCTGCGGGCTGCTAGTCGCCCGCACCCTAGCGATTCGTTCCCTTGAACAACAGGAAATCGTCCGCTCGGAACAGATACTGGAAACCAGCGCCAGTCTCGTCGCCTACGGACTGCAATCGTTTCTGGCTCAGCCACGCACCCCGGCTTCAACCGCCCAGCTCCAGGCAGCCGTGCTGGATCTCAGCTCGCGGGCCCTCACGCGGGTAACCGTCGTCGCGCCCGATGGACAAGTCTTGGCCGACAGCGCCGTGCCGGACAGCGAACTCGCGACGGCAGAGAACCATCTGGCGCGAACAGAAATTCAGCAAGCAGTGGCCACGGGACGAGGGACGGCCCTACGCAACAGCCACACGACCGGTGAGCGCACCCGCTATCTGGCGATCAGACTGCCCATCCAGAATCAGGCGACCGCCTCTGTCTTCTTGCGGCTCGGGCTGCCAATGAACACGTTCAACCGTGAAGTGGACAAGCTACACCAGCACCTGGCTTTCGCCTTCGGAATCGCTTTTCTGATTGCTATTACACTCAGCGTGGGGCTGGCGCGCAGTATTACAAAGCCTCTGTCCGATATTGCGATCGCTGCGCGGCAACTGGCGAGCGGTGATCACGACGTCCGCATCAGAACCGGCTCGCGGGATGAGGTCGGCCTCCTGGCCGACACGCTCAACCAGATGACGGACCAACTAAGAGCCAAGATCGATGAACTCTCCGAAGATCGGGCTCAGCTGCTGGCCATGTCGACCTCCATGGTCGAAGGCGTGATGGTTCTGGACTGCCGAGGGCGCGTCCTGCAAATCAATCCGGCAATGGAACGGATGTTCGATATCACCGGAATGGAAGTACGGGGACACCCCTGCTCCGAGGTTTTCCATCATCCGCAATTGGATGCGCTCGTCTCAGCGGTCCTGACGAAACGCATGAATAAAAAATATGACATTATGCTACATCCGAGCGGCCGCTGCCTCCATATCGACGCCTCGGTCACTGCATGCGATCGAGAGAACGAAGCCTGCGCCGTGCTAGTCTTTCACGACATTACAGAATTACGACGCCTGGAAAATATCCGGAAAGATTTCGTGGCCAACGTATCCCATGAACTAAGGACCCCGCTCACGTCGATCAAGGGATATATCGAGGCCTTGCTCGATGGCGCCAAAGACGATCCTGATACCAGCACGAAATTCCTGAACATCATTCTCAAGCAAAGCGACCGGCTGAACCTGATCCTGGAAGACCTCCTCCAGCTGTCACGGATTGAATCCGGAAAGATCCTGTTCAGGCGAGAACCGCTACAGATCCAGAAGGTCATCGAGCGAGCGCTGGCCATGATCAAGCCCTTGGCAGATAAGAAGGGACACAAGCTCATCTCATGCATAGCCAACGATCTGTCACTTGTGCTCGGCGATGAAGACCGGCTGATGCAAGTCCTCTCCAACTTGCTCGATAACGCTATCAAATACACCCCCGAGAACGGCACCGTCACCGTCGAGGCTCGCTTCGTTTCTGACACGACCCAACGGCCGCTGACCACGGCAATCGAACTGAGCGTGACCGATACCGGCATCGGCATTCCCGAAGAGGATCGTCCTCGCATCTTCGAGCGATTTTATCGAGTTGATAAGGCCCGCTCGCGGGAGTTAGGCGGCACAGGGCTTGGGCTGGCGATCGTCAAACATCTCGTCGAAGGGTTGGGAGGGCGAGTCTGGGTCGAGGCAAGCATGCCAACTGGCAGCCGCTTTATCGTCCGGCTATCAGCTCAACCGATCAATCCACAGGTCAGCTAAATCTGGTCACCAACACATAGATGAGCGACCCCAGCAGGGCGGAGCCTGGAAGCGTAAAGACCCAGGCGTAGAGAATTCTGGTAGTGAGCCCCCAGCGGACAGCCGAGAACCGTTTCATCGCGCCGACCCCCATCACCGAGGTCGTGATGGTATGAGTCGTACTCACCGGCAGACCGATATGGGCCGTCACGAGCAGCACCGCCGCCGCACCAGTCTCCGCCGCAAACCCGTGCACCGGCTCCAGTTTCACGATCCCCATCCCCAACGTTCGGACGATCTGCCAACCGCCCATCGCCGTCCCCGATCCCATCGCCACCGCGCAGGCGCCGATTACCCAAAACGGCACTTCCCCGGAAGGAATCTGCCCGGCAGAGAGCAAGGCCAGCGTAATGATCCCCATGGCCTTCTGCGCATCGTTGGCTCCGTGACTGAAGGCCATGAAACAGGCGGACACGAGCTGCAGTCGTTTGAATAGTCGCGTGGCCAGGCTCCTGCTCACGCGAAAACAGACCCAGCTGATCACCACCATCAACGAAAACCCGATGGCGAAACCAAAGAACGGCGCGAGCACCATGGCTTCCATCACAGGCCGAAGCCCGGACCACTTCACCATGCTCCAGCCTCCATGGGCCACCGCGGCGCCGACCAGGCCACCGATCAAGGCGTGAGACGAGCTGGTCGGCAAACCCAACAGCAACGTAAAGAGATTCCAAAGAATCGCACCAACCAAGGCCGCCGCCACCATTTCCTGCGTGGCTAACGCAGGATTGACGATGCCCGAGCCCACCATCTTGGCCACAGCAGTGGACATGAAAGCCCCCGCCACATTGAGGACACCTGCCGCTATCACCGCCACAAATGGACTCACGACTCTCGTCGAGACGACCGTCGCAATCGCGTTGGCGCTATCATGCCACCCGTTCGAAAAGTCGAACAGGAGCGCCAGCACCACGACTACGAGCAGCATTCCAGTCAGTTCAGGCATGATCCATCCGTGAAATGTCAGACGTAAAAGGCGAAAGGTACGAAATCATTTTGGCAGTGACAGAGCGATCGTGAGGCTCTCTCTTGCTTCCACGTTAAACGTCTCATCTTCCACGTCTTACGTGCATTAGTGGTGTTTGATCGCAATCCGCTCAAGAATGTTCGCGACATCTTCACAGCGGTCGGTTCCCGCTTCGAAGTTCTCGTAAATTTCTTTCCACTTAATCACCTCGATCGAACAGGTTTCTTTTTCAAAGAGGACCGAGATCGCATCGCGAGACACTCGGTCGGCCTCATTCTCAAGGCTCTTCACAAGCATACTGCATTGCTTCACCTTGGGATGCGTCAGCCCCAACCGGTCCACGCCACTCCCCACGGCCACAGACGCCTGATACAGAATGTCCGCCAGTTTGATCGCCATCGGGGTCGACTTCGTCAGTTTGAATAGCACGAAGCGGTCGGCGATCTCCTCCGTCACATCCAGAATATCGTCGAGGGCGCTGGTCAGATCGTGAATATCTTCCCGATCGATCGGCGTAATAAAGCTTCGGTTCAGACGAAGCGCAATATCAGCCGTGATGCCATCGCCAATATGCTCGATGTCTTTGATCCGCTGGGCCTGTTCGATGGGGGACCGGAAATCTTCCATCATCACCTTGAGGAGGCGGCTCCCCTCAATCATATTATGTGCAGCCTTCTTGAACAGCTCAAAGAAGGCTTCTTCTCGAGGAATCAACCCAAATAACATCGCGACACTCCTCGGTTCAGAGACAGTCAATTTTGTGCGCAGCCGAATAATGGCCTGCACACCCAGCCGTCACAGCCTTTTACCAGCGAACCAACCCTGTCGCCCACGTCACGCCTCCGCCAAAACTACCCAGGAGGACCATGTCATCGGGCGACATCTTCTCCGAACGAACGGCATCATCAAGCGCGATCGGCAAGGAAGCCGACGAGGTGTTTCCGTAGCGGCCGATCACGGAGCTAACCCGTTCCGGCGAGACCCCCAGCCGCTTCGTGAGCTGACCGAGAATCCGCCCGTTGGCTTGATGCAAGACCAATTGCGCGAGGTCTTGCAACTCGACACCGAACTCTTTCACGATCTCCCGAATCGCCTGCTCCAGGCGCTTCACCGCCAGACGAAAGAGCGGCGCTCCTTGCATTCGCAACGTATGACGTTTACCCGCGACCGTTTCCGCCGTCGTCGGCATCCGCGAGCCTCCGGCGGGAATCCTAATCAAACCATGCTGAGACCCGTCTGCATGGAGGCGGATCCCCAAAATACCGCGCCCTAGCGGGCCGGTCTCGGGCTCGCCCCGCAAGACCACCGCGCCGGCTCCATCGCCGAACAAAAGCACGGTATCGCCATCGGCCGGGTCAATGGAGCGAGACTTCACCTCCGCTGCCACCACCAAGCAGGTCTTGACCTGACCGCTCCGAATCATCGCATCGGCCATCGAGAGTCCATAGAGAAAACCCGAGCAGGACGCCGCCACATCGAAGGCCGGAATCGTAGCACAGCCAAGCATCCGCTGAACATGACAGGCTGTGGAAGGAAAGACCGAGTCGGGAGAGGTTGTCGAGAGCACGATCGCCCCCAGCTCCAACACCGGGAGCCCTGCCGCGTGAAGCGCCCGCCTGGCTGCTTCCACCGCAAGATCCGAAGAGGCCTGGGAGTCCGCGGCCCAGCGCCGTTCCTCAATCCCAGTTAGGCGAGAGACGACCGCCGGATCGAGGCCTAACGAAGCCCCCACCTCGCAGTTCGACACCACCCGTTCCGGAAGGTATGAGCCGGTCCCAATAATTTTTGTCCGCATCATAGGTCTGACTACTACTATGCGAGCCGTAACAATGTCGGCCGCATCATAGGTCTCGGTGCCACAGGTGTCAACTCATCGGCCCAAATCGTTGCATTCAATGCATGCTCCTGTTACATTTTTATGCAGTGATGATACGCACCTGCCCCATAGTCACCTCTACTTCACGTCTTGCAATAGCTCTTGGCCTGTGCGCGTTCGTCTTCTGCGTCGTCACTGCCTGTTCCAGCACACCCAAAACACAAGATGCTGCGAAGAAGGCCCTGAGCGGCACCGACGAACAGATCTTCCTGGGCGATACGATCGAGAAAAACTACGACCCCAACGTGATCATGAAACGGGGCGAAGCCTTCTTCGAAAAAGAGGAATACGGAGAAGCGATCACCGAATACAACCACTTTCTCGATCTCCATCGCACCCATGCCCTCGCCTCCTATGCCGCATTCCGGATCGGAGAAAGCCAGATGAAACGGGGCAAGGGAATCGATCGTGACCCAGAACCTATTCAGAAGGCCATCGAAGCCTTTGAAAAGCTGCGGAAAAATTTCGAGGGAAGCAAGTACGAGAGCCAAGCGCTTGAGAAAATCCAGGAATGCCACAATCTCCTGGCACAGATGCATTTCTTCGTGGGCGAATTCTATTATCGGCGAGGTTCCTATCTGGCCGCCGCCCATCGCTTTGAACAGATCATGAAACTATACCCGGACAAAGCCATCGCACCGGACGCCCTCTACTTTCTCGCGCGCAACTACCATGATTTGGGTGCCGACGATTGGGCCAGTGAACAACTGACTCTGTTAGCGCACAAATACCCTGGCAGTAAATATTCCCAAGAGGGCGCCAGCCTGCTCGCAAAAATCAGCGGGGGGAAATCCCCGACATTGCTGGCGAAACAGACCGAACCAGCGCCCGCGTCCCGCGCGCAAACAACGCCCCCCTCAAGCGATCAGCCGAATCTGACATCAGGACTCATCCCCTCTGTCATGACCGACTCGTTCCGTCTTCCCTCCGCCACGGCATTGGGTGGATCTTTCGTGGCCTGCCACCTCGGCGCCTGGTGCTAATCAACAACCGCATTAAAGCTATCAGCTGTCAGCCATCCGTAAGACGTCAACGGCTTCGGAGCCAGGCAGGCCTACCTTCCTACGTTTCACTTTCTACATCTTATGTTTCACGGTTTTTGAGAGAGAGCCAGAACGAAGCTGGCGGACGTTTTCAGCCTCTGGCAAGACTACTGGCCGAGATACCAGCCAACCCCATGCTGCTCCAGGAAGCTGGTAATCATTGTGAGGGTATTGGCATAAATCATGATACCCACGATGATCAGCAAGACCCCGCTCACAGTCGATACGGCCCATAAATACAAGCGCGCCTGCTTAAAGTAGGCGAGGAACCGATCCACTCCCAGCGCCGTCAGAAACAACGGCAGCCCCAATCCCAACGAATAACTCGTCAGCAACAGCACCCCGTTCATCATCGAATCGGTCGTACTAGCGTACAATAGGATCGTTCCGAGCACCGGCCCGACGCAGGGAGTCCAGCCGGCCGCAAAAGCCACACCGATCAAGAACGACCCCACATAGCCGACCGGCCGGCTTCTGAATTGGAAGCGATGTTCCATTTTCAGAAAACTGATATTCAGAACCCCCAGTAAATAAAGGCCGAGAACAATGATCAAGATCCCGCCGATCCGTCGAATGTGGTCTTGATAGGTCATCAAGGCCTGACCGATGAAGCTGGCCGACGCGCCGAAGGACACAAACACCGCGGTAAACCCCGCGATGAACAGCAGCGCGTTCACAATAATGGATTTCTTAAACTTCGACCGCACCGTCGCATCGGTAAGTTGCTCGATGGACAGGCCCGTGATGTAGGAAATGTAGGAGGGCACCAGCGGAAGCACACAAGGCGACACGAAGGACAGCAAACCTGCCGAAAAGGCCGCGACGAGAGAAATGTTCGTAATCGATTGCGACATGGCTAAGCGCGATTGTACATGAATGATCGGGCCTAGGACTTCATCAACAGCTGCACCAGCTGATGCGCTTCCGTCGCGCCCCAGTCCCGCGCGCCGAAAACCTGATGGCGGACGATGCCCTGCCGATCTACCATAAACGTCATCGGGAGGCTCCTGGCCCCATAGGTCAATCCCACGCGATAATCGGCATCGTGGAGGATGGGAAAAGTCAGACGGTTCTCTTGCTGAAAGGGCCTGGTGACCGAGACCCCTTGCGCATCGGTCGATACAGCAAGGATCTCAAAGTCATTCCGCGAAAACGCCCGATATAGTTTTTCCATCGCCGGCATTTCCACTCGGCAGGGTCCGCACCAGGTGGCCCAAAAATTCAGCAGCACGACTTTCCCGCGCAATTCCGACAGGACCACTTGCCGACCGTTCAAGTCACGAAGCTGAAAATTCGGTGCTGGCTCTCCTAACCTGACGACCTGACGCTCGGCAACCGGCAGGAGATCAAACCCCGTGGCACTCCCCATCCCCGCCAGCGCAACCATGAGAGAGAAGACTGTTCCCGCAATGGCTCGTTTTCTCATCCCCGCCCCGCTCCACGGTCCAAGGATTGAACGTCTACCGCCTTGGGTGTCACATTCAACAACTTGGTCAAGATCTCCAAACTGTCGAGCCTTGTCCAATCCCGCGGTCCGATGACGATCTCACGAATGACGCCGTCCCGATCAATGATAAAGGTCTCCGGCACACCCATGCGTTTGTACGGTTTGTCGGTCTTGCCCCAGGAATCGATTAGCACGGGAAAGGTGAGGTTCATGCCCTTGGTGAAGGGAGGAATGTCCTTGGTCGTCGTCACGCGATCGATACTGACCGCCAGAATCACCAACCCGTCCTTCTCGAAATTCTTATGGAGCACTTCCATTGAGGGCATTTCTTCACGGCAGGGCTTACACCAGGTCGCCCAGAAATTCAGAAAGACCACCTTGCCTCGAAATTCTGAGAGCCGCTGGGGTTTGTCATTCAGATCGGTGAGGACGAAATCCGGCGCCTGCTTGCCCACAGCCAGCAGTTCATATTTGGCGCTTTGCATCCAGACAATGCCAAAAACCGCGGCAAGAATGACGGCGCCGACCAGGAGGATGGCCCCGCGCGACGAACCTCGCGCGCCGGCAACGTCACTCACGCTGGATTCAGACTTATGCATAGGCATGCAGGCCTGAGAGCAAGAAGTTCACGCCCCAGAAACAGAAGATCACCATCAAGAAGCCGAAGACTGCGTAGATGGCGGCACGATGGCCCTCCCATCCGCGCGTCATCCTGGCATGGATATAGGCGCCGTAAATCAACCAAACGATCAGAGACCAGGTCTCTTTCGGGTCCCAGCTCCAGTAGCCGCCCCAGGCATAGTTGGCCCACATGGCCCCGAGGATGATGCCGAAGGCTAGCAGGGGAAACCCGATGGTGATCGCTTTGTAGCCTAACTCGTCGATGGTTTCGAGATCAGGGAAGGCCGCGTAGAAGCGGGAGGTGCTACCCCGCCGTTCTGCTCGTTCCTTGAAGAGATACATCACGCCCAGGCCGCCAGCCATCGCAAAGGCCGCGTAGCTGGTCAACGTGATCGACACATGGATGTAGATCCAGTAGCTGTTGAGCGCCGGCACAAGGGGCTCCGCCGTCTGATACCGGTAGGGCAACAGGGAGGCCGCGCCCATGGCAATGAACCCAATCCCTACCACGAAGGCACCGATCGCTTTAATCTTGTAGCGCAGCTCCAGCAGCACATAGCCCAGGATGATCGCCCAGGACACATAGGCCATGGCCTCGAACTGATTCGACCAGGGAGCGAAGGTCCCGGAGGTCTGCATCCGCTCAAACGCTCGCGTCAATAGGGCGCCGGTATTGACGAGCCATCCGAACACCGTAATCAGGGTAGCGATCTGCCCCAACTGCGTGGCCCAGGCTCCATCCTGTTTCTCGAAGTTGCCCCCCGAATGGCCGGCAGAGGCCAGGGCCATGACAGGGCGGCGCGCAAAGAGATAGGCGATGTAGAGGGTCAAGGCTGCAAGATAGAGCCAAAACGTCATGTCGAACAGAAACAAAGATCGGACCATCATGTCCTCCGTCGAGCAGTTCAGGCCAAGGTACGTACCGTTATCATACTCAAATCAAAGAGGGTTTGACTACCAGACGTCAGGCCCTGCGGTTCATGCAGAAGAGGCCGACAAGCTCTGCAGCTTCTCCGTCAGCTTTCGAAATTCCCGCTGGAAATCGATCTGACTCTTATGGGTCGTGCCGCCGACATAGACCGTCACTCCCTCCGGGGCCGGAAGGATCTTCATCCAGATCCGACGGTGAAAAATAAACGAGGAGAGGGTAATCCCCACCACGATCATGGTCGAGCCGGTCCACACGATATTGATCCCGGGATTCTTGGCAATCTGCAGACCGGTGAACTTCTTCGGCTTATAGCCCACCAGCTCGAACTGATATTTCGACTCTTTGATATCGAAGAGGTCCGGGAACTGATAAAAAAGCCAGGGCGTCGACTGGACCGTGCTCCGTTCATTGACGGCTAGACGGATCGCGGGATTTGCATGTTCCACTGTCTTCGAGAAGACTTTCTTCTCGGTCGAGTTGAAGGCAAAGTCCGCCACGAAATCCGTAATCGAAAGTTTCAGATCGAGCTCCGGGACCGCCTGCGCCTTCTGCCATTCCAGATCGACGGTCTTGAGGACCTTGTCCGTTTCTTTGTCCTTAATATTGATCCGCGCCACTTCAATCTGATCCCAGGAGTCCCCGTAACTGGACTGATAAAACCAGATGCCTTTGTAGACGAGGGGGTCGTTGACTGAAATCGTCTTGGTGACGACAGACTGGCCCCCGTCGATAACCGTCAAGGTACTGTTGTAGGATTTCACGGAGCCGTTCTCGTGATAGTCAATCCAGAACTTATCGACCTTGAGATCGAAGTTGCCACGCGGGATATGATAGGTCTGGCCTTCAAGACAGACCCCGAACTCCTGGAATCCATAGTAGGTGCCGATCAGGCCGCCAAGGATAATAACTGTCGCACTTAAATGCGCCATATGGGCGCCGACTCGTCCCAAGACGCCCTTCGTCGCATAGAGGGTCACTTCACCCGGATCATTCTTCGCCAGGACTTTGTAGCCCTTCTCGATGAAGTGCTGCGCCAGCTGCTGCGCCACAACTTCCTTGCTACTCGCGATCGAAACCTGAGCCTGCTGCTTCATGCCCTTCACGAAATCCAGCGACACGCTGACGCGGTCCTGCTTCATTGACCGCCAGACACCGGGAAACCGCTTATAGAAGCAAGTGAGGGAGTTGACGCAGAGGAGGCCAAGAAGACTGGTAAACCACCAGGTATGATAGACGTCGATGAAGCCTAACCGGAGAAACCACCGGTAGGTGCGCTCTCCATATTCTTGAATATAGGATTCCGGCCGTTCATTCTGCTGAATCACCGTCCCGATCGTGGCGGTGATGGCAATGAACAAAAAGAGGAACATCGCCAGCTTGATCGAGGCGAAGAACTCGACCAGTTCGCGGGAGAACTCCTCCCAGCCCAACCCTGGAGTCGATGATTGGACACTCTTCTGTTCGGGCATCGCGTTCGGCTGGCCATTCATCGTATTGACAATCCATTTTTCGTCACGAGACACACAGTAGCACTGCCCATTGGATGCAAGGCCACGGTCTTGCACGTAGGACGATCATAGTCCCGGGAGACGGGGCCGATCCCACACGCGCCCCTATGGCGTCGTAGATAAAGGAGGCGAGGACCGCGGAATTGGGTTATCTTACAAGTGCCAGAAAAGGGGTGTCAAGCAAGCAAGTCCCGATGCGACGCCACTTTTCCTCTTAAAAGAAATAGACAACGGAACCCCAGTCATACTAATATTGCCTGCCGTCCGTTAGGTTATTGTCAACTGAGCCTTGAGGAGCCAATGAGAAATAACTACCTGTTCACGTCAGAGTCCGTCACCGAAGGGCATCCGGACAAAATCGCCGACCAGATCTCCGACGGAATCCTCGACGCGATCATTGCCAAAGACAAGTTCGCTCGGGTAGCCTGCGAAACGATGCTGACCACCGGCATTGCCTTCGTGGCCGGTGAAATCTCCACCAAAGCCTATGTCGAGATTCCCGATATCATCCGCGAAGTCATCAAGGATGTCGGCTACACCGACGCCTCCTGGGGATTTGACTACCATACCTGTTCTGTCCTCACCGCCATTCACCATCAATCGAACGATATCGCCATGGGAGTCGATTCCGGCGGCGCCGGCGACCAGGGCCTCATGTTCGGCTTTGCCAGCGACGAGACCACCGAGCTCATGCCCATGCCGATCGTCCTCGCCCATCGGCTCACCAAGCGGCTGGCGGAAGTCCGGAAGAAGAACATCCTGCCCTGGGTCCGCCCAGACGGCAAATCCCAAGTGACCGTGGAATACAAGAACGGCAAACCGGTGCGGATCGACACCATCGTCGTCTCCACCCAACATAGCCCAGACGTGACGAACAAGCAGATCACGCGCGACATCATGGAAAAAGTCATCAAGCCCGTCATGCCGAAAGCGCTCTATGACCAGGCGAGCGTGATCCACCACATCAATCCCACCGGCCGCTTTGTGGTCGGAGGCCCGATGGGCGATACGGGACTGACGGGCCGCAAGATTATCGTCGACACCTACGGCGGCCACGGCAGCCATGGGGGCGGCTGTTTCTCCGGCAAGGATCCCACAAAGGTGGACCGGTCGGCGTCCTACATGGCCCGCTACATCGCCAAGAACATCGTCGCAGCCGGGCTGGCCAGGAAATGCGAAGTGCAGCTTGCCTACGCCATCGGCGTAGCAGAGCCAGTCTCGGTGTTGATCGACCCGATGGGCACGGAACGGGTGGCAGCCGAAAACCTGAGCAAACTCGTGCGGAAACATTTTCCCATGACCCCGCGCGGCATCATCGAGCATCTCAATCTCCGCCGGCCGATCTTCAGACAGACCGCCGCCTACGGACACTTTGGCCGAAACGAACCGAGCTTCACCTGGGAAAAGACCGACAAGGCCAAGCTCTTGCGTAAGGACGCAGGCCTGTAGACTAGACCGGAGCGATGACAGGGGGGGGCGGATTCAACAATCCGTCCCCCCTTGTTTCCCCAGACTCCCCATCACCAAATCATCACGCAGGAGATTTTCGTGGAATACGATGTGAAAGATATGAAGCTCGCCGACCAGGGCAAACTCAAGATCGAATGGGCCGAAGCTACTATGCCGGTGCTGCGCCTGATCAAGAAGCGCTTCCTGAAGGAAAAACCCTTCAAGGGCCTGCGCATGACCGCCTGTCTCCATGTCACAACCGAAACTGCCAATCTGATGAAGACGCTCCAGGCCGGCGGCGCCGACGTCCGGCTCTGCGCCTCCAATCCCCTCAGCACGCAGGACGAAGCCGCCGCGTCGCTCGTCAAACATGACGGCATCCCGACCTTTGCCATCAAGGGCGAAGACAACAAGACCTACTACAAGCACATCCAATCGGCCATCGCCCACAAGCCACAAATCACGATGGACGACGGAGCCGATGTCGTCTCGCTCATCCATTCCACGCGGAAGGACTTGCTCAAGTACGTGATGGGGGGCACAGAAGAAACCACCACGGGCGTCATCCGCCTCCGCAGCATGGCCGAAAAGAAAGTTCTCAAGTTCCCGGTGATCTCCGTCAACGACGCCGACACCAAGCACCTCTTCGACAACCGCTACGGCACCGGCCAGAGCACGATCGACGGCATCATCCGCGCGACGAACCGCTTGATCTGCGGCACCACCTTCGTGATCGCCGGCTATGGCTGGTGCGGACGCGGCATCGCGATGCGCGCTAAGGGTCTGGGCGCCGATGTCGTGGTCACCGAGATCGATCCGGTCAAGGCGATTGAAGCGGTCATGGACGGGTTCCGCGTCATGCCGATGGAGCAGGCGGCATTGATTGGAGATTTCTTCGTCACGGTCACCGGCAACCTCAAAGTCATTCGCCGCGAACACTTCGCTGTGATGAAGGAGGGGGCCATCGTCTGCAACTCAGGTCACTTCAACGTCGAACTGGACATTACCGCCCTGGAGAACCTGAGTAAGAGAAAGCGCCTTATCAGACCAGGCGTCGAGCAATTCACGCTGAAGACCGGCCATCGGGTCAGCCTCCTCGGCGAGGGACGGCTCGTGAACCTGGCGACGGCCGAGGGCCATCCTTCCAGCGTCATGGACATGAGCTTCGCGAACCAGGCGCTCGGAGCCGAGTACTTGGTGAAGAATTACAAGAAGCTGGAGAAAAAGGTCTACCCGGTTCCTCCAGTCATCGACAAGGAAATCGCTCGGCTCAAACTCGCGGGCATGGGGATGAAGATCGATACCCTGACGAAAGAACAAGTAAAATATCTCGCCAGCTGGGAAATGGGCACATAGCAGAAATGCTGAAAATGTCCCCCGGCATCGTTCTCAGTCGGCCGTTTCCCTCCAACGTACCCTAAGAGTACGCTTCGGTCGCCAGACTCCCCTTCGGCCTTGATGGGATGCCATTTTGAGCATCCTGCATTCGATGGGGTTCGGTGAGTACGCGGAGCTGAGAATAGTCCTCACGACATTGCGATGAGAGAGGAAGCAGAAAGGCCACCGTTTCCGGTGGCCTTTCTGCTTGCATAGCAATGCCTGGCTCCCTGTGCAGTCTTCCGTGCACGAAAGCCGCAGACGAAGCAAAAACCAGAGGCGGACCCTCAGGGGCAGGTTCAGAATTCTTACGAGACGAGCACGATGCTAGCAGGACGTTTTCAGTCTCCTGCCCTAGCGGGCCTGAACCATCGGCAGCTCGCGCGACCCTTCCGCTTCCTGCTGAATGCGGAGCCGTTCCAGCCGGGACTCTTCCAAGACATGCTGAAGCACTTCATCCGTCATTTGCGTCATCTGCGCCGCAATATCTTTCATCTCGCCATGCTCGACAGCCCGTGAAAGCACTTCTGCCTTCGTCGCGCCTTTCTTCTTCCCCATGAACGGCTTGAGGATCAAGTAGGCCACGTCCCTAGCCGGCATGAACCGGAGGAATCGCCTCAGCAACCTGGCCGTTTGTAACGGATAGTGCAGAAGCTTGTAGATGAAGAGCCGCTTGAGCCCTTGGCGGCGGACCTCGTTGATCACTTCGCCAGGCAAACAGGTTGGATCGATCTCTGAACACTTGAAATATTTGTACCAATCGGCCGTTTCGCTGACCAGGCCTCGCTTCACATATTCCTGCCAGAGCGGGGTGCCACGATAGACGCAGAGCCGATTGAAGCCGAAGGTATCGAGCGGCAGCTTGGAGGCCAGATCGAACGTCGCGTTCATATCCTCGATCGTTTCATCCGGATTGCCCACCGTAAAGAAACCATGCACGATCTCGATGCCGGCCTTCTTGGCATTGCTGACGGCGATGGCGACCTCCGCCAGCGTCTGCTCTTTCTTGAGTCGATCGAGGATCTTCTGGCTCCCGCTTTCGATCCCAAACATGACCGTCCTGCAATGGGCCTTGGCCATGGCCGGGAAAAGATGCTGGGCGACCGAGTCTACGCGCCCTTCGATGCCCCACTGGATCGTGAGCCTCTCATCCATGACACCTTGACAAATCGCCTCGATCCTCTTGGGTTGCAGTAGGAAATGGTCGTCCACGAAATAGACTGACCCATAGCCGCAGCCTTCCAGATACTTGAGTTCACTGACCACATGCGCCGCAGTCCTCGCGCGCCACTTGCCTTCGTTGAAGATCGGAATATCGCAGAAAATGCAGGGCCAGGGACAGCCGCGTGAGGTCTGCATCGTCGTGAACCGCTCCATCGACAGCACCGCCGGCACATCGAGCGGCATGGACTCCACGAAGTCGAGCTCAAGGCCTTCGCGGTCGGGAAAGGGCCATTGATCGAGATGGCGCTCCATCGGGCGTCCCGGATTCTGGATCACCTGACCATCCTTGGCCCAGGTCAAGCCAGCCACAGCGACAGGATTATCAAGCTGGGCGAGGAGATCCAGCAACAGCTGCTCACCATCGCCACGGCAGACGAAATCCACTTCAGGACATTGCAGTTTCACGAGCGCCGCATTCAAACTCGCAAAGACGCCGCCAAACGCCAATTTGACCTTTGAATTGGCGGCCCGAATCTGACGGGCCAAGATCTTCGCGTAGGGATAGCTGGTGGTGCTGAGGAAACTGAGGCCGACTAAGTCAGGCTGTTGCCGAGCAATCTCTTCGAGGATCACGTCGTTCGGCGTGTCCGGGTTCGCCTGATCGAACATCACACATTCGTGGCCAGCCTGTTTGAGCACCGACGAGAGGGACATGATGCCGATGGGGGGAAAACCCATGACCCTGATGCGGCCATTCTTTGCGCGAGTCTTAGCTGGGAGGGCGTAAAATTGGGGATCGCGAACGTGGATAAGAAATACACGCATGGCGCCATCTTAACACGAATATCTTGAGGAAAGGGGGAATTACTTGGCGAGCAAGAAAAGAGGCCAAGCGGACTGATTCTTAAACGACAAATGGGGCTGCATGGTCACCCACACAGCCCCATTCATTCACCCGTTGCACTTAGAACTTGAAACCGCCCTGCGTAAAAACCGAAGCCCTGTCCTACCGCCCGAGCGCCAGCTTCACCGCATTGCCGATCTCAGCAGGATTTTTCACCACCCGTACGCCGGCAGCTTCAAGAATTTTCATCTTCTCAGCCGCCGTGCCCTTGCCGCCTGACACGATCGCGCCGGCATGGCCCATGCGACGCCCAGGAGGAGCCGTGATTCCGGCGATAAAACTAACAACTGGCTTCTTCACATGCTTCTTAATGAATTCAGCGGCTTTCTCTTCTGCATCGCCGCCGATCTCGCCGATCATCACGATCGCCTGAGTTTCTGGATCCTTCTCGAACAGGGCCAGCACATCGACGAAGGCCGTTCCATTGACCGGATCGCCGCCAATGCCAACGCAGGTCGTTTCGCCAAGACCCAACGTCGAGAGCTGATGGACCGCTTCGTAGGTAAGGGTTCCGCTGCGCGACACGACTCCCACGACTCCCTTCTTATGGATGAAGCCTGGCATGATGCCGATCTTCGCTTCATCGACGGTGATCACACCGGGGCAGTTCGGTCCGATCAAACGGACATCGCGGCCATAGAGTGCGCGCTTGACCTTGACCATATCGTTCACCGGGATGCCTTCGGTAATGCAGATGATCAACTTGACACCAGCCTCGGCCGCCTCCAGGATCGCATCGGCGCAAAATGGCGGGGGCACGAAAATCAGCGAGGTATCGCACTGGGTTTTCTTCACGGCATCGCGCACCGTGTTGAAGACCGGAATCCCCTCGACCTCCTGACCCGCCTTGCCCGGCGTCACGCCCGCGACCATCTGCGTCCCATAGGCCTTGCACTGCGTTGCATGGAACGAGCCTTCCTTGCCCGTAATCCCCTGCACCACCACCCGCGTATGCTTATTGACGAGAATGCTCACCGTATCCTCTTTTCTTTCTTTTCCACTTTCACCTAGACCGGAAAGCACTTTTCGGGAGCGGCAGAGCTGAGGCCCTGTCTGCGGGCGTCAAGCGAGCACATTCGGATCATGCGCGCTCCGAGAGGAAAAAAGCTCAGCTCTGTCGCTCCCGATTCCTCAGGCCGCTTTCCCCGTCAGCTTCACAATTTTTTGCGCCGCTTCCCACAAGTCATCCGCCACTTCCAGCGTGAGGCCGGACTCGGCCAGCAGCTTGCGGCCTTCTTCTGCATTCGTGCCCTGCAACCGGACCACCAACGGTACATTGATCTTCACTTCCTTGGCCGCTTCGATCACACCATGGGCAATCCGCTCGCAGCGAACGATCCCTCCGAAGATGTTGATGAAGATGCCCTTGACGTTCGGGTCCTTGAGGAGGATCCGGAACCCCGCAGCCACGGTCTCTTTCGTGGCGCCACCGCCGACGTCCAGAAAGTTGGCAGGCTCGCTGCCAGCCAGCTTGATCACGTCCATCGTCGCCATGGCCAGCCCCGCGCCATTCACCATGCAGCCGATGTTGCCGTCCAGCTTCACGTAGTTCAAATTATTTTCGCCCGCTTCAATCTCCAACGGCTCTTCCTCGTGGAGATCGCGCATCTGCTGCACATCGGCATGACGGAACAGAGCACTATCGTCAAAGGCGACCTTGCCGTCCAGCGCGATGAGTTTCTTATCGCTAGTGATGACCAGCGGATTGATCTCCACCATAGCCGCATTCTTGTCCATGAACATGCGGTAGAGGTTCCCCATCATCTGGATGAAGGGATTCACGACAGCCGGCTCCATGGCAGGAAGCCCCAGCGCAAAGGCAATATTCCGTCCATTGTAGCCCTGGAACCCGACGGCCGGGTCAATCGCTTCGCGGATGATCTTCTCCGGCGTATGAGCTGCGACTTCTTCGATCTCCATCCCGCCTTCCGTGCTCGCGATAAACACAGGCCAGCCGCTGTCCCGATCGACGACAATGCTCACATACAATTCCTTGGCGATCGCTGCGCCTTCTTCGATCAGCAACCGCCGCACTTTCCGCCCTTTTGGACCGGTCTGATGCGTGACTAGCGTCTTGCCGATCAGTTCCTTGACCAGGCCTGGGACAGCCGCCTTGTCCTTCGTGATCTTGACGCCGCCAGCCTTGCCGCGGCCACCCGCATGGATCTGCGCCTTAACGACAAAAACCGGCGTATTGAGTTCCGCCGCCCAGGCCGAACCGGCATCAGGAGAAAGAATCTCTTTCCCGCGCGGCACCGGAATCCCGAACTGCCCGAACAACTGCTTCGCCTGAAACTCATGAACGTTCATGTCACCCTCACAAGAACTGATAGCTGATGGCTAATAGCGTATGGCTCAGACTGACAGCGTTGGGGCTTCTTGCCATACACCATCAGCTATAGGCCGTAGGCTCGTTATTCTTTACGCGTGTAGGGGGGCAGGATCATAGGGGATACGACTCCGCTTACGCGGCCATGTTTCTTGGCGTCGGCGCGGAACCCCTTCAGATGCCCGAGCGTCAACGTTCCTTGTACCATGGATGCGGCGCGCGCCGCAGCCGCCAGCCCAGACCGCTTTCCAAATACCATCAAGTCGAGCAGCGAGTTCCCCATCAACCGGTTGCGTCCATGCAATCCGCCGGACGCTTCTCCCGCTACGAACAGATTCTTCACGTTGGTCTCAGAATTCGTGTCGATCTTCACTCCGCCGTTCTGATAATGCAGCGTCGGGAAAATCAGCACAGGATCCTTACTAATGTCGATATTGAACCGCTCGAACTGCAACATCATCGCCGGGAAATGTTTCTTCATCGTCCCGGGGCCCTGCGCCACATCGAGCAACGGGGTATCAAGCCAGACACCGACGCGCCCGGACATAGTGCGGATACCACGGCCCTCCTCACATTCCCGAATAATCGACGCGGACACGACATCGCGGGTATCCAGTTCGTCGACGAATCGTTCCCCCTTGGCATTGACCAGATGGCCGCCTTCTGAGCGAATTCCCTCTGTGACCAAAGCTCCGATGAGCTGTTCGGGATAGACAGCGCCGGAAGGGTGATACTGGAACGTATCGATATGCACCAGCTTTGCGCCCAGCCGATAGGATAAACAGAGACCGTCCCCTGTCGCGCCATAGTGATTGCTGGTGGGGAATCCCTGGATGTGGAGTCGGCCGATGCCACCGGTCGCCAGGATAACGGACTTGGCCGCCACCACGACGTTGCGGTGATTGTCGAGATCTTTGAAGATTGCGCCGGTGCAGTTTCCATTTTCGTCGCTCGTCAACTCGACCGCGGCGCAGAACTCGAGCAACTGAATATCCTGATTCAGCACCTCGTCCTTGAGCACCCGCATGATTTCGAGGCCGGTGTAGTCCGAGCAGGTCAGAAGACGCGGTTTCGAGCTGCCGCCGCCTTTCTTCACATGAAGGTTGCCGTCTCCGTCACGATCGAACAGGACGCCCAGGCTCAAAAGCCATTTCGCAATCGAAGGGCCTTCCTCCACCATCACCTTGAGCAGCTGGTGGTCGTTCTGCATGTGGCCGCCCTTCAGCGTGTCCACGAAGTGGGTGACGGGCGAGTCCTCCGGCGCCACAGAAATCTGCATGCCGCCCTGGGCCATCACGCTGTTGGAGTCGCCGAGGCGAAGCTTGGTCGCCAGCATGACCTTGGCGCCTGCCGTATGGGCATGGAGGGCCGCAGCGCAGCCGGCTCCGCCGCCGCCCACGACCAGCACATCGGTCGTGTAGTCCGGCGTCAGATCGAATCCGTCTGTAACAGAACTGTCTCCCTCCAGCAGGGTCGCCAGCTCGATCGCCGTCTTGTCCCCGACATTGGGACCGAACCGAAGCGAACGAAAAGCGCTCTCCCGAAAATCGGGGTGATATTTATGGATCAGCTGATCGCGATCAGCCGGAGACAGCTTGGAAAAGGTCTGCTTGCGTCGAGCATCCCGCGTCTGGTGCACAATCTGTTGAAGGGCGTGAATATCCATAATTTTGCTAGCTTTCGGCAATCAGCTTCTGCCTCAATCTTAGAAGCTGAGAGCTGACCGCTGACGGCTCATTGTGCTACTTGACCGTCGTGCAGTGATCAGTCAGTTCTTTCTCGTTCATCTTGAGGAGCTTGGTCCATTCGTCGTTGAAGCGTCCGTCCTGGATTTCGTTGATGCGGATATCCAGCCCCACCGGCTTCTCGGTAAAATGGGCTCCCTGCGCCCGGCTCACATAGAGAGCCACGAGGTTAGGAGCGATGTCCGCGATACAGACCGGCGTGCACAACCCGCACATCACGCAATCCATGAACATCTCGGAGACGCTCTTGAAATCTCCGAAGACAGCCTTCCAGACTCCCTCACGCACATCGATCTTCTGCGGGCAGGCTTCGGTGCAGGCGTTGCAATTTCTACAGAGCGGCGCTTCGGGATAGAGATTGAAGAGGTCTTGCTTGGGGTCTTTGAGCGTCCGAATATCGTAGGTCGCCTTCCGGGCCGGAAACGGAGGCATCATCGTGATCGACATGCCGTCTTGCACCGCCATTTGGCAGGCCAGACAGGTTCGTACTTTCGGATCGTCCTTGGTCCGATAGTAGGCCGCGCAGGCGCCACAGAACCCGCCAAGGCAGCCGGCCCCACGGACGACTTCCTGACCAGAATACCAGAGAGCCTTGATGATAGTGATCCCCTCCGGCACTTCGTACTTCTTGCCGGCGATCTCGACCGTGACCATCTTGTGCCGGAGGACTTCCGGCTGATCGATAATGTTCTCTTTGTCTTCCTGTGTCATGCTCTCCAAAATCTGCTATTAGCGTTGAGCCTTCGGATTTCCCGTTGGCTGATCGCTGACAGCTAACCACTAACAGCTTTTCTATGCAATCGCGTCCACAATGGCATTCAGCGTCGCGCTGGGGCGCATCGCTTTTACGGCCTTCGCGTCATTGGGATGATAGTACCCGCCGACATCGACCGGCTTCCCTTGCGCCGCGAGCAACTCGCCATTGATCTTGGCCTCGTTGTTTACCATCTCCTTGGCGATTTTCACAAACCGCGCTTGCAGATCCTTGTCTTGCGTCTGTTGCGCCAAGGCCTGGGCCCAGTACAACGCAAGATAGAAATGGCTGCCGCGGTTGTCGATCTCGCCTACCTTGCGAGCAGGAGACTTGTTGCTCTCCAGGAACTTCGCATTGGCCTGATCCAGCGTATCTGCCAGCATCTTGGCGGCAGGATTGTTGGCCACTTTGGCTAAATGCTCCAGCGACGCGGCCAGCGCGAGGAATTCACCGAGCGAATCCCACCGAAGATAGCCCTCTTCCTGGAACTGCTGCACATGCTTCGGCGCGGACCCTCCGGCGCCGGTTTCGAAAAGCCCGCCGCCGTTCAGCAGGGGGACAATCGACAACATCTTGGCGCTGGTCCCGATTTCGAGAATCGGGAAAAGGTCTGTCAAATAATCGCGTAGCACATTCCCCGTGACGGAAATTGTGTCTTTGCCTTCCTTGATCCGCTCCAACGACAACCGCGTAGCATCGGCCGGATTCATGATCCGGATGTCGAGGCCCGTCGTATCGTGATCTTTCAAATACTGGTTCACCTTCGCGATCAATTGCGCATCGTGCGCGCGCGTCTTGTTCAGCCAGAAAATCGCCGGAGCGCCGGTCGCCTGCGCGCGTGTCACCGCCAGCTTGACCCAATCGCGAATCGGGGCATCCTTGACCTGGCACATGCGCCAAATATCGCCCTCTTCTACTTTATGTTCGAGCAAGGTCTTGCCCGCCGCATCCACCACGCGGATCGTCCCATTGCCGGGGGCCTTGAAGGTCTTGTCATGCGAGCCATACTCTTCCGCCGCCTGCGCCATCAGCCCGACATTGGGCACGCTGCCCATCGTCTTCGGATCGAGTGCGCCATGCTTCTTACAAAAATCGATAACCTCCTGATAGACCGTGGCATAACTGGCATCGGGGATCACGCACTTGGCGTCCGCCGCCTTGCCGTCAGGCCCCCACATTTTGCCGCTGTCGCGAATGACCGGGGGCATGGAAGCATCGATAATGATGTCGCTGGGCACATGGAGGTTGGTGATGCCCTTATCGGAATTCACCATCGCCATAGGAGGCCGCGTCTGGTAGACCGCTTGAATATCGGCTTCGATCGCCTTGCGCTGATCCTCCGGCAGGGCCTTCATCTTGGCATAGAGGTCGCCGAGACCGTTGTCCGGATCCACACCCAGCTTCTTAAGCGTCTCGCCATGCTTCTCGAATACATCTTTATAGAATACGGTCACAGCATGACCGAAGATCTTGGGATCCGAGACCTTCATCATGGTGGCCTTGAGGTGGATCGAAAAGAGGACCCCCTGCTTCTTGGCATCTTCGATCTGCTCTTCAATGAATCGGCGTAAGGCGTTCTTGCTCATGAACGTCGCATCGATGACTTCCCCTGCCTGCAGCGCCACTTTTGGCTTGAGCACCGTGGTCGTGCCATCCTGGCCGGCGAACTCGATCTTCACATCAGTCGCCGCCGTCGTCGTCAGTGACTTTTCGTTGGAGAAAAAATCTCCGCCCTTCATATGGGACACATGGGTCTTGGAATCCGAGCTCCAAGCCCCCATCTTATGCGGATGTTTTCTGGTGTGAGCCTTGACGGACAGCGGCGCGCGGCGGTCGGAGTTCCCTTCGCGCAGTACCGGATTAACGGCACTCCCTTTGACTTTGTCGTAGCGGGCCTTGACGTCCTTCTCTTTATCGTCTTTCGGATTTTCCGGATAATCCGGAAGCTTATAGTTCTGGAGCTGCAGCTCCTTGATGACCTCTTGCAACTGGGGCAGCGACGCGCTGATGTTCGGCAGCTTGATGATATTGGCTTCCGGCTGCTTGGCCAGCGCGCCCAGCTCTGCCAGATCGTCCGCCTGCTGCTGCGCGGGCATCAAGTAATCGGGGAACAAGGCGATGATACGTCCAGCCAATGAAATATCCCGCAACTCAACCGACACGCCGGCCGCTTGGCTGAAGGCGTTGACGATCGGCAAGAACGAATAAGTCGCCAACATCGGCGCTTCATCGGTTTTCGTATAGATGATTCTGGAAGCTTTGGTCGTCATATTTTTCCTCTTCTAGCTCGTTGTCAGTTGAGTGCATTCAATGCTGAACCAGCCTTGAACCACGCAATCTGTTGGTCGGTGATGCTGTGGTTCGCTTGGATGGTGAGCGAAGTGCCATCCGTCTTATAGACCGTCACCTGCACCAGCTTGCCGGGAGCCAAACTGCTGAGCCCCGTCACACTGATGCGGTCCTGTTGCTCAATCTTCTCGTAATCCTTCGAGTCAGCGAAGGTCAACGCCAAGATCCCCTGTTTCTTTAAATTGGTCTCATGGATGCGGGCGAAGCCCTTGACCAACACCACTTTCACGTTCAGGAAGCGAGGCGACATGGCGGCATGTTCGCGACTGCTGCCTTCGCCGTAGTTCTCGTCGCCAACGACGATCGAGCCGATCCCTTTAGCCTTGTATGCCCGGGCGATCTGCGCGATGGTCAGATTCGACTCACCAGTGAGAACATTTGTTCCCTTGCCCGGCTCAGATGAAAACGCATTATTGGCGCCCAGGAACATATTGTCGCTGATCTTATCGAGATGACCGCGGAACTTCAGCCAGGGTCCTGCTGGAGAAATATGGTCCGTTGTGGTCTTGCCCTTGGTCTTGAGCAAGAGCGGCATTTTTTCGAAATCCTTACCGTCCCAACGGGGGAAGGGCTGCAATAGCTGCAACCGCTCGCTGGTCGGAGGGATATCGACCGTGAGTTTATCACCGTTCTCTGCCGGCGCCACAAACCCTTCATCGCCCTTAGCAAACCCCTTTATCGGAAGCTCTTCACCCTGCGGGGGTTGCAGCTTAAATTCTTTTCCGTCTGCGCCCTTGAGGGTGCCATTGACTGGGTCGAATCCCAAATCGCCGGAGAGCGCATAGGCCGTGACCGCTTCCGGACTGGCAAGGAACGACAGGGTTTCATTGATGCCGTCGTTGCGGCCGGGGAAGTTCCGGTTGAACGAACTGACGATGGAATCCGCCTTCCCTTTCACTCCGTCAGCGCGCTTCCACTGACCGATACAGGGGCCGCAAGAATTTGACAAGACCGTACCGCCAAATTTCTCAAATGTGTCTAGGAACCCGTCGCGCTTCATCGTATGATAGATGCGCTCGGAGCCTGGTGAGATCAGGAAGGAGGCCTTCGCCTTGAGGCCTGCTTTCAACCCCTGCTGGGCGATGTGAGCCGACCGACTGATGTCTTCATAGGAGGAGTTGGTGCAGCTGCCGATGAGGGCCGCTTTTACCTCGAGGGGATAACCCTTTTCCTTCGCCTCAGCTGCCATTTTGGAAATGGGGCGCGCAAGATCTGGCGTATGGGGTCCGACCACATGGGGCTCGAGTTTCGAAAGATCCACTTCGACGATCTCATCGTAATACTTCTCCGGCGATTGATGGACTTCCGAATCCGCCACGAGCAACTCTTTATGGGAGATGGCCAGATTGGCCAGATCCGCACGATCCATGATGTTCAAGTAAGCGACCATCTTCTGATCGAAGGGGAACACCGAGGTCGTGGCGCCCAGCTCCGCGCCCATGTTGCAAATGGTGCCCTTCCCGGTTGCGCTGATGGTTTCGGCGCCGGAGCCGAAATATTCGACGATCTTATTCGTTCCGCCTTTGGTCGTGAGCAGACCGCAGAGATAGAGAATGACGTCCTTGGGCGAAGCCCAGCCGCTCAACTTGCCGGTCAAGCGAATGCCGATCAGTTTCGGGTGGAGCACTTCCCAGGGCAGGCCCGCCATGACTTCACCGGCATCGGCGCCGCCGACACCGATGGCCAAGCCACCCAACCCGCCACCGTTCGGCGTGTGCGAGTCGGTGCCGATGATCAAGGAGCCGGGGAACGCATAGTTCTCCAGCACCACTTGGTGAATGATGCCGGCGCCAGGCTTCCAGAAGCCGATGCCATACTTCTTCGCAGCAGAAGCCAAAAAGTTATAGACTTCCTTGTTCTCGTCCATCGCACGGAGCAGATCCTTTTCAGAACCCATTTCTGCACGAATCAAGTGGTCGCAATGGATCGTGCTCGGCACGGCTGCCTGCTTCTTATTGGCCTGCATGAACTGCAAAATGGCCATCTGGGCTGTCGCATCCTGCATCGCCACACGATCGGGACGCAGGGACAACATCGCCTTGCCGCGCTCCCAGGTCTGGGTGTCGAAATTGTCGGCGTGCGAAACGAGCACCTTCTCTGCCAACGTCAGCCCACGACCGAATTGCTTTCTAGCCTTGGCAAACGCGGCCGGCATCTTGGCATACAAGTTTTTTGCTAGATCCATCGACATAGTAACCTCAGTTTAAAATTGACAATGTAAAATGAAAAACTGTCGCTACTTGAGCGGCGGCACTTCACGCCGTTTGGGCGCCGCATAGTTGACGAGATAATCGAACAGCCGGATCAAACGGCTGGCCTGACGCTTCTGATCCACCCAATGCCCGATCAACCCGATCGTGCGCGAGAGGATGAAGAAGCCGTTCAAGCTGTCGACCGGGAATCCTATATCGACAAGCACCGCCGCCATCGTGCCATCCACGTTCAGGATCAAGTTGTCCTTCTTTACCGAGGTAACCTTTTCCACTTCGAGTGCAAAGTCCAGGCAGGGGGTCTTTGTATTCAAACTCTTAACGTACCCGACCAGCTCCTTCACCCGCTTGTCCGGATTACGCAAACTCTTGACGCGATGGCCGATCCCAGGCACAGGGCCATGGTTCTTCTTCATGTACACCAGGAATTCATCCACCGCCATCTTATTGTCGACGGCATACTTGAAGTAGCGGCCCGCATCGGTCACGGCGCCGCCGAAGCGGGGACCGATCATGATCAAACCTGCCGCTACCGACTGGGACATCCCGATCCCGGCGCAGGCCGCGATGATCGTCCCCAAGGCGCCGCTGACGCAGGGGCCATGATCGGCTGAGAGCATCATGATTCGCTTGATGATTTCCGCTTCCTGCTTGGAAATGAGTCGCTTGTCCCACAAGAGCCCCACGATGTGAGGGATCTCGTAGCCCTTATTGATGAGCTCGGAAGCAGGGTATCCGTCGTAGCAGGGTTCGTCGCCCCGATCGTCGCTGATGGTCGTGCGGATCAGCGGCGCGACCATGACCTCGTCTGCCTTCATCGCCTCTTCGACCGTCTTCGGTAACTTCGGCAATGAGGCCGGCTCAACCGGCTCCTTGACCAAACCGGACTTCAACATCTCCTGATAGGCTTCTTTGATCGCAGGCCCCAAGGCACCGAACGTCGCCGGCACAATCGCCCCGGCATTCTTGAGCGCATCGGACTTGGCACGGGCCGATCCTTCGCCCTTCAACCCTTCCTTCGCGCCTGCGTGGCCAAACTTCATACCCTTCGGCAAACTTTCCTGGCAGAAACCGGAGACGACGGCCATCAACTTCACCCGCCGCTTCTTAGCTCCGTACCACTCGGCTGCCCGCTCTTCGAGATCGCCACCCATTTCACCGACGATGACAACCGCTTTCGTCTGCGGATCGTTTTCGAACATTTCGAGGTAGCTGACATAGTCGGTGCCCGGATAGGCGTCGCCGCCGATCCCGATGGCTGTGGTGATGCCGTCGGCAAACTGCGAGCAGATCCAGATGATTTCATTGGAGAGGCCGCCGGACTTGGTGATGACCCCGAACGATCCTTCGCGATAGAGCTTCGAGAGCACCAGATTATCGAAGGCGCCGCCGATGACACCCAACCGGCAGGAGCCGGCCGATACGATCCCGATCGACGAAGGGCCGTTGAAGACCTTCCCGAGCTTGCTCGCATGGCGGCCCAGGATCTTAGCGTCCTTCTCCGGCACACCTTCGGTGATCATCGAGACCACCTTAATATGCGTATCGTCTAAAGCTTCCATCCCGCCCTTCATGGCCCGATCCGCGCCGATATAGACGAGACTGGTATTGATCTGGGGATGGTTCTTGGTGGCTTCCGCCACAGTCTTATAAATGGGAACGGCCACTAAGCCGCTGCCATAGGGGATCTCATGGCTCTTGCCTGCGTCAGGCGGATAGACGAAGGCCAGCACGTTCAGCGAGCGTTTGATCAGGTAGCAAAACTCGGCCATCCGGTGCGCAGCGTTGACGCCGGCGACGCCGCCCTGAATGACCACATAGGTATCTTTATTCGCCAGGATGCTCATCGGGATATCCTCTTTTCGAAAGCTGTGATGGGTGACGAGTGATCCGTGATGGGAAATTGTGTTTCCCGATCATGTATCACTGATCACTTGTTTTGAAGTGCCTTGTCGACGATATCGGTCAGCGGCGTGTTGCGATCGAAGACGTTGATGTCGAATCCTTCGTCCTTGAGCGCGCGCATCGCATCGAGCCCTTCCTTCTCACGTGGGCCACCGCGACGCACCCAGATCTTGACGCCCTTGAGTTTCCCCTCGGACTTCGCCTTGCGGAATCCATTAATGATGCCACCGAACGTCTTTTTCACGTCGGTAAAGTTGGCAATCGCCCCGCCGACGATGATGTTCTTGATCCCGGGCAACGAGCAGACCTTGTCGGTCAGGACTTCGACCGCCCAGTCCGGCGGATCGCCGGAATACTCGGCATAGTTCGCGAGCTTGCCGCCGCGGGCGACGACTGCATCAGAATAATACACGCTGGCACCGCCGCCGGCTGGGAGCATGGCCGTGTCTCCGCCAGGGATCTCGATAAACTTGACCGAGCCCTTGATTTTGGAATCGACCGCCATGACTTCTATCTCATGTTTGGAATAGGCGCGGCCGAATTCTGCGGCAAAGGCGAAGTTCCAATCGGGATGGCGGAACTTGGCATCGCCATCCAGCAATGTCACCGCATCTAAGGCGATCAACTCACCATCCTGCTCGCGCAGGACGACAGGATTCACTTCCAGATACTGCGCATCTTCACTGTCGAAGCAGATAAACATCTTGCCGGCAAAGTCGGCCATCTTCTTGACCAATGGGCCGGTAAAGCCTGCCTCCTTGGCCACTTTCTCAAGCGCATCGGCCGAAGGTTGCTGCCCGATCTCCAGGGCCAGACGCTTCACCCGCTCCCAATTCGATTCGACTTCAATGCCGCCGCAATTAGCGACCAGAATGTCCGTCCCTTCGCGGGTAGACTTCACGGCGCAATAATATTCTCCCGTGTGCGGAATCATTTCCGACACGATCACTTGCGTGACGGTGATGCTGCCAACCTGGCGACCCAGCATCTCCTTGGCCGCCGATTCCGCCCCCTTGAAATCCAGATCGACCTTGACCAGGCCGAGCTTGAACCGAGAGCCGAGCGCTTCATGCGCCTTCACGACCAGCTTGGATTTCTTGAGCCATTCATTGGCTTGGCCGAGTTTCGCCAGTTCGTCAACCGAGGTGACGACGACATAGTTAGGGACCGTGATACCCCACTTTTTCATCAGCCCCATCCCGGGACCTTCGAGCACCTTCGCCATGACGTCACTCCTTCAGACAGAATGGTGAGGAACAAATTGTAAAGGAGCAGGATTCTAACGAAATCAGTTGGATGACTCAATATGCCAGAGGGACTAAGCCCGTTGGTTCAAAAGACCTATCAAGAAGGACGACGGAAGACACGCCGGCCTAAACGATTGAAACCATGGAGCAATGCGCAACATACTGCCCGGAAGGCCTCACGAGACCAAAATACGAATTATCCTGAAAGACGATTAGTCTGGCAAAATGGACAAAAAAATGAGCTGCGTTCGCTTTGGAGACGGCGAATTACCCTCCCGCAGCGGTTGGGACAGGGTTGACCTTCTTTGCCGTAGACGAGATGGCGATTCTTATATTGGCCCTCTGTGCCATCCGGCGCAAAGAAATCCTTGACGCTAGAGCCGCCACAATCAATCGCCTCGCGCAACACGGATTGCATCATGTCGTACAATCCAATGACCGCCGCCTCACGCAGCCGTTGCACCTCGCGGTTCGGATGGAGCCTGGCACGGAAGAGAATTTCGTTCGCATAAATATTCCCGATTCCGGCGATGACTTGCTGATGCATCAAAAGGGGTTTCAGCCGGCCTCGCCTAGATTGCAAGAGGCGCACGAACTCTTCGCGCGGCACGGTAAGGGGATCGACCCCGAAACGACGAGCGCGATAGGCATCGAGTCCCGCCCGATCGAGCAAGGACACCCGCCCGAACCGCCGGGGATTCCAATAGCGCAGCTCCGACTCACGCCTCCCCGTAAAGGACAAACGGACATGCACATGCTGAGGATGTCTCGTCTGCGTGGCATGAAAGAGCAGCAGCCCCGTCATGCCAAGCTCCGCAACGATATACCTGAGCTCACCCTCATTCCTAAACCCCATCGCCACACTCTTGCCGTATCGCTCCACATCTTCCAGCATCGCGCCACGGTACCAGGAGAGCGTAGATAGCCCTTCTCGGACAATATCTGCCCGCCCCACCACGCAATCGTTCAACTGCGCGCCGAGAAGGTGGGCTCGTATCTGCCTGGCAACAGATTCTGCTTCTGGTAATTCCGGCATCGAAAGAAATCCTTGTATCGAGTTACGCGCCAGAGGCTGGGTGCGGCGCGGAGCCCTGCTTGTCCTTTACGCGAGCCTCGCGAAGCAGACGAACCTGCGCGACGGCTTCTTCGAGATTGGGAAGAGGGGTGGCGCCGGAACGTCGCGCCATCACCAACTTCAGCACCTCGGCATAGGTCATGCCCTGCACACAGTAGAGATAGGCCATCACGACCGATACAGACCTGCCCATCCCGGCTCGGCAGCAGACGATCACCTGATTGCCCCGATGATGTCGCTCAACCCAGCTCACCGCCTGATCCAACAATAGCGGCTCAGCCTCGGCGTACTCAGAAAAGGGAATCCTGCCAGATAACACCCGTCTGGGCGGCTGTCCCGTGAACTCAGCCGCGACCTGCAGCACCACAGTGGTCTGTGGCGGCGGCTGGCTTATGTCGTTGATATTCCCAACCAGTAGGGTCTCGGTAATAAAATGCATCGTAACCTCACTATCGGCAGCGCCTTCGCCAGTTCAGGAAGGCGTCTGAATCTTATCCCGTTGCGATCACTTCCGCAGAAACGCTATACTGAGCACATGCGGTTGCAGAACCTCGCATAAGGAGCCGCCTCGATGCCCAGCCTGACCGTTGAAGAAGTCGAAACCAGACTGAAAACCGTCTCCTGCGCCATTTGCAAGGAGTCGAGCTTTGGAGTTGATCGGCGGTTCATGCAATCGGATGGTGAATGGCGCGGCGTCTGCAGGAAGTGCCATTACAGCTTCCCCATCTATACGGACATGGAGTTCTATCAGCGCACCCAGCCGGACATTCCCTACCGACTCAAAGAAATGTCCTGCCCGACCTGCAACCAGCGGGGCGTGAGCCTCAACTTCCGCATCACCATGTCCGTCCGGGAATCCATCTACTTCCTGACCTGTACGACGTGCCAGGGAACATTCCCAGAGCGTTCATCCCTGGAATCTTTCGAGTAACTGCCCTTTTCACCCTTATTTTCGTGTATAATTCAGCTATGACTGACACACCAAAGACTCCAGCCAAGACCCCGGAATCTCCCGCAGCCGAGAGTGCCCCGAAAACGAGAAAAGAGATCCCGCTCGTGTCAGTGCCCAACGACCGCGACATGATCGCCGCGGAGATGGCCGAAATGTTCGACGAAGACCGGGTCTCGCATCAGCATGGGAACTCGGAACCGGAAGCGGATTAGCTGAACTTAGGCCGATCGGATTATCTCCACTGTTCCCTCTGCCGGTATCCGTTCCAGCGTCGATCCTTCTTTCCGCCTTACCCCATCGAGCTGAATAATCGCTCCGCGATGACAGACTTCCAATGCCGCATTAGTCGCGGAGGCGGCTCGATCAAGCCGCCCGATCTCCAACCGGCCCAGTTCGTTACAGAGCCAGGCCCTAGTATCGCCCTTCAATTCCCGCAACTCGCTCACAACCCGAAAAGTCTGGGGGCTCCGCGGCACAATGGTACGGCCGTCTGTGCGTAAAAGTAGATAGGAAAACTTCAGCGCGTCTTTGATAAACTCCACCTTCTGATCGATAGCGGCAATCGCAGGCGACGCCTGCCAGGGCCGCTCCTCGTGACACCAATCGTCAGGATGGTCTAACGCGGGACAGGCTCCCTCATGCAGGCAAGGGCTATATACCGTGCAGCGGCCCTGCTTGAGCAAGTGATTGCGTACTTGGTGTAAGGCTCTGGCCGTCTGCCGTAGCGCCGGCTCCACGATCATGATAGTGCCGTGCGGTGCGAGAAACGGCAGAAGCTGGCCGACAACCGCAGCCCTCTCTGCCGGGGGATCGAACGCGGTCACAAACAACTCATTGAGGCAGTTTGCCATGATGATGAGGTCATAGGGTCCGCCCTTCGCAATCTGCTTGCCGAGATCGCCCTTGTGCGGATGTTCCAGATTGCCTCCGAGACACCGAAGACCTGTGCTGGCGATCCCAACCTCCTGACAATAGGCGTTCCATAGTTTCTTCGTCTCCTGCAGTGGCCCCGGAGAGGAGTCGGCTGCCAACACAGACAGAGACTTCGCCCGCTCCGGATTGCGATACCACAACCAATCCAGCAGGGCCAAACTTCCTGTCCCTGGGCCACAACCGAGGTCTAGCACTGTCATGGGTCGACCCGCCTCTCCCGCGACATTGTCACGCGGCAGTTCGTCCAATAGAACCTGGACCTTGGAGAGGTTCACAGGGAGGAAATAGGCCCGATAGGCGGCGGCGTGAGCCGGATCATCCAGATAGCCTGGTGCTAAGGTGGCTCGCGCGGTCGTAAACAAACGTGACAGGTTCAGGACTGCCTGGGCCAAGGCCTCACCCTGAAGGTCCCGCTCACACGGTACCTTTGATAGGATCTTCACCACCAGCGGTGACGGGCTTGATGACTTCTGCTCGTTGAAGGGTTGCATGGGCATAGTGTAAGCTGATGGTGATTAGGAGGACAACCATGACAGACGCAATTTTATTGGCCTACAAAGAAGTCGAGAACTCAATGGAGCGGTTCACCCTACTCCTCCAGAGCCATGTGGCAACGATGGGTGCGGCTCCCGCCAACAGTCCCGAGCAAGTCTTCCGTTTATCTCAAGGCTCCAAGGCCATGAGAGACAGCGCGATGATCTATCTCTCCTACGCCAAATACGTGGCCTACGGGATGCCGGAGACCGAAGACCTGGTACAGGATGAGCTGCAAGGATAGCCATCAGCGGTCAGTTCTTCACTGCTGAAGGCTGACAACTGAAAACCAAGCAAAAACAAAGAGCCCGATCCTTTCCAGGATCGGGCTCTTTGATTTTTCCTTATGGCTTCTTCAAATGCTGCGCATGAAGTGCGCAACGTCATCCTGATTAACGGCTCCGCCCATGATCGAAGACTGGGCGACGTTGGTCGACTTCTTCCCAGTCAAGCCGGACTCAACTTCGTCTACGATCAACTCCACCGGCATCGACTGACCGCCATATACTCGTGGACCGCCGATAATCTTCGCCTTGGAGAATCCGTAAATCGCGGTGGCCACTTCCTTCGCCAGCCAGCCGACATAGTTGAACTCCGGCACCACAATGAGCTTGGCATTTCCGCAAAGCGCCCGCAATTCCTGCGTCGGGAATGGACGGAGCGACCGGACCTTGATCAAGCCGATCTTGATGCCTTTTTCCGCGCAAATGCGAACGGCTTCGCGCGACTGAGCCGCGGCGCTGCCTGAAGCGATGATCACCGCCTCGGCCCCTTCCACATTCTCAGCCGTGAGCAATCCGCCCATATACTGATTGATATACTTGCGGGACCGTTCGACCGCCGCCCAGACTTCCTGCTGCCAGACCGCATGGATGTTGTAGGCCATGAAGTTCGACTTCTGCACCGGGGCATCGCGGGATAAACGGGCGGGAGGATTTTCCGCATCGAGCACCGGGACGGCGCCGCGCCAGGCTTCGCGCGGAGGTAGCTTCATGCTGCGGTCTTGCATGCGGACATAACCACGGGCGTGGGTCACAAAGAACCCGTCACAGCAGACACCGACGGGCAGCGTGACATCGTTCTTTTCGCTGATCGTGAAACCCGCCAAGGTAAAATCGTACATATCCTGTTGGTTCTCGGCATGGAACACGATCATACCGCAGTTCAACAGATAGGCCACTTCGATATTGTCAGGCTGAATAGCCAACGGGGCGTTGACGACGCGGCAGGTGAACATCGCGACCACCGGCAACCGGTGGCCAGGCCAGGAGGCGATGCCTTCCAAGCCGCGCAACGTACCGGGACCGGCCGTTGCCGTGTAGCAACGGACGCCGGCGCGTGATCCGCCGGCAATCGCTGCCATCACGCCGACTTCTTCTTCGCCGCGGTAATATTCTTTCACATAGCCTTCGCCATAGAGCACGCCCACAAGCTGCATCGTTTCGCTCTGAGGGGTGATCGGATAGGCGATGGCCAAATCGACGTTTCCCCGCCGAATGGCTTCCTTCGCCGCTTCGCTGCCTGTAATGAACTCTTTCGTGCGCGGGGCTTCGAGAAACAAATATTCCGGCGTTACCACCCGCTGCCGTTTGGCTTCGGCATGAGGATCTTTCCGGGCAACCGGCTTGGCGGCGGCCACGGCTGAATCGGCCGATTGGTCTGTCGTTTCTGGGGCTTTGACTGTTTCGCTCATTGTGACACCTCTCGGCTATATCGCCTGTGCTGTTCGACTGTCCTTAGCCTTCACGCTTCATCTGCTCGGCAGAATGGCCGAAAGCGGCCGCGCCGGCAACGCCCACCGTAACAGGGGCAAAGGTAAGAGGATTCGTGTGAGTTTTTCCGCCATGCACTCTGGATTGCGTGCCGGTAAAGCGCACGTTCTCGCCGTTTTCCGGCAGCTTGATGCCCATCTCTTCGCGCACCCGCTTGAAAATCTGCGCGGTCTTTCTCAGTTTGATGATGTCCGAGTCCCGGATCGTCAGCATCGCATCTTCATGACCCTGCTCCGCGCAGATCGCCATCGTCAAACAATTCGTGCCCGCGCGAATCATTTTCAAAGTCAAGTTGGCGTAATGGCAATGGACGCCGATGAAAATGCAGGCTTCAATCTTATTGCCCCAAATTGTAAGATTCGGGTGGTTCGGATTGATGACCTCTTCCGGATCGATCTTCGGATACTTCGGCCGGTAGTCCGGCATGGGGATGATCATGACGTTCGGGATCTGCTCGGCGATCTCCAGCACGGCCTTGGCCTTTTCGACGGCATGCTCATTCCACGCCCAGAGGACCAAGGGGCCAGGGAAAATCGTGGCGTTGGGGCTGGTCAACATTTTACGCGCCATCTCTTCGATGACCTTGTCTTCGTTGGGCTCCAGCAATCCGTAATAGAGCCCTTCGCCCGGGTCAGGCAGCGCGACTCCCAACTGAGCCGCCGACGGCGGATGGAATCCGGCTGGACCAGGAACAATGATGCGTTCTCGTGTATCAGGCGTCGTTGCCACTCCCGTACCTCCCTAATTACCTATAACAACCATCGGATTGGACAGGACCGCAACCGTAGACTTCTCCTCATACCGAATGTTGTCGGTGACGGCGGCCAGCGGCAATTGATCGATCATGATC
>Ga0208960_1000006_pt1 | contig 145299 bp, 151 predicted proteins | sample GreLakmeON33MSRF_FD_187703 | JGI IMG/M metagenome (GOLD analysis project Ga0208960, IMG submission 187703) | Freshwater lentic microbial communities from great Laurentian Lakes, MI, USA - Great Lakes metaG ON33MSRF (SPAdes) | ecosystem: Environmental > Aquatic > Freshwater > Lake | place... | reverse complement strand
CGTACGGATTTGGAACAGAAACTACTCACATTGTTAGAAGATGTTCCAGGTGACACCCCCCCTTCTTTACCCCTTTAACGGCTAAGACCGGGGTCATCTTAAATGCTCTTTCCCTGCAAGGCACGTGTGTATGGCCAAGCGCTTGTTCCATAACTATGATTGGGCAATCTGCCCCCACCCTTGTGCGTTCCGCGCGTCGGCATGCCTCAAAGTGGGTTTTGACTGCCCCCCTACAACCTAGGGAACTCGGCAAGCCTCCACGACTACGCGGGGAATTTTAAATCCTACAAGACCTGAGAGCTCCTGATTCATTCCCTAGGAGTTCATTATGAATACCAATACCTTATTAATCGGTCTCTTGGTCCTGGCCGTTATTGCCTTGGCCCTTTTTAATCAAAAAAAGAATGTTTCGAGTTCATTAAGCGAAGAAGCGAAAGCTAAGCTTCGACAAGATCTCGAAGACGAACTGAAAGCCAAGGCGGCCCGTCAAATAGCCGAGGCGGCCAAAGAAGCCGAACTACTTCGCGAGAAAGTACGTCTCGAAGTGGAGTCCATGAAGAAAGACGCTGAACTCAAGTCTAAAGACCTTGCCCTGGCCGCACGGACTGAAATCGAAAAGCAACTCAGCGAACGTCAAAACACCCTCGCGGCTCAAGAAAAACGAGCGCTTCAAAAAGAGGAAACGCTGGATAAGAAAACACAAAGTCTAGAGCAAAAAGAGAAAGATATTGAAATCGAACGCGAAAAGCGCCAAAAAGAAAACGAACATTTAGAAACAATGAAAAAAGAAGCGAAGCAGTTGGTTGAACAACAACAAACGAAATTAGAGTCCATCGCCAATCTCACCCGCGAGGATGCACGGAAAGAGCTCATGGACCAACTGGAACATGATGCCAAAATGGATGCTTCCAAAATTGTCCGTCGTATCGAAGAAGAGGCCACCGAAGAAGCTCAGAAGAAAGCCCGTTGGGCCATTGGAGCAGCGATTCAGCGTATTGCCAGTGACGTCGTCACGGAAACCGCAGTGGGCTCGATTCAATTAGCGAGCGATGACTTAAAAGGTCGCATCATCGGGAAAGAAGGTCGCAACATTCGAGCCCTAGAAAAAGCGACGGGTTGCGATTTAATCGTAGACGAAACCCCCGAGACGATTGTCGTATCCTCCTTTGACCCCATTCGTCGTGAAGTCGCCCGTCAGGCGGTAGAACTCTTACTCGCCGATGGACGTATTCATCCTGCCCGCATTGAGGAAGTCGTTGAAAAAGTCAAAGTCGATCTCGATATTAAAATGAAAGAAATTGGAGAGGCGGCCGCAATTGAATTAGGTTTCCCGGATGTGCATCCTAAACTCCACAAACTTTTAGGTCGTCTCAATTACCGACATTCGTACGGTCAAAATGTTTTAGAGCATACGAAAGAAGTGGCTCATATCGCAGAATACATGGCAGGCGAAATGGGAGCGGATCCCGTTCTTGCACGTCGTGCCGGACTCTTCCATGACATTGGTAAAGCCGTCGATCGCGAAGTGGAAGGAACTCACATTGAATTAGGAATGCAATTGCTTCAACGCTACGGGGAAAAAGAAGGAGTTATTCATGCCATGAGTTGCCATCATGGTGATTTTGAACCCCGAACTGTGGAAGCGATGTTGATCACGGCGGCGGATGCGCTTTCCGCTGCGCGTCCTGGAGCTCGTCGTGAAATGTTATCGACGTATGTGAAACGACTCGAACAACTTGAACTCATTGCCAATTCTTATCAAGGCGTTCAAAAGAGCTTTGCGCTCCAAGCGGGCCGCGAAATTCGTATCATGGTCGATGCGGGTAAGGTTAACGATGATCAGGCTTTCTGGATTGCTAAAGATGTGTCCAAACGCATCGAAAATGAAATGCAATTCCCGGGTCAAATTAAGGTCACCGTCATGCGTGAAACGCGTGCTGTTGAATTTGCCCGGTAGGATCGCTCATGCTCGTTTATGAAGTCACGGTTCGTCTTCAACACTCGGATGAAGATGCTTTCCGTGGCTTCATGGTCGAGGCCCATATCCCCGATATTGTCGCCACCGGCTGTTTTGACCAAGTCTCTTTTCAGCGTCTCGGTGAAAAGCATTTTCGAACCCAGTATCAAGCCCTGAATCAAGAGGATCTCGATCGTTATTTGACCCAGCACGCCCCCCAATTTCGTGAAGACTTCATCAAGCACTTTCCCGGTGAGACCCAAGTCGAACGTCAGGTATGGACGATTGAGCAGACCTGGTCTTAGATGAGGGAGCGCTTGAGCGCTTCCCAAGCTTCGGGAAGTTTTGAAGGCTCGGTTCCGCCCCCTTGAGCGAGATCTTTTTTGCCGCCCCCCTTACCATTCAAAAGCGGCGTCATGACCTTCAACAGATCGCCTGCATGATGGGGCAGTTCTGAACTGACGCTAATCACAAGCGCCAGTTGATTCGAGTCGATCAGGGAAACCAACACTAAAATACCTTGAGGATGGCGTTGACGGAAGCGATCCATCAACTGACGTAGATCTTGTCCATCAACGCCTTCAACTTGGCGGGTCACCAAAGTACCCCCTTTAATCGGCGTCAGAGTGTCTTCGGCCTCTTGACTCGAGGCAGCCTGTAATTTAGTTTTCTTGAGTTCTTGTTCGAGCGCTTGAATCTTTTGATCTTTGTTGGCGATCACGGAGGGTAATTGATCTTTGGAAACATTAGAATTTCGGGCAAGTTGCGAAAGTACCCGGTCATGATCTTGAAGATACTTCAGCGCCATGACACCGGCGACCGCTTCGACTCTTCGAATACCGCTGGCGACGGAGGATTCTTGGGTGATTTTAATCAAACCGATTTCGCCGGTATTTGCGACGTGCGTTCCTCCGCAAAGTTCGACGGAGTAATCTCCGAGGGTTAGGACGCGAACACGTTCTCCGTATTTCTCACCAAACAAAGCCATGGCGCCCTGCTGAAGCGCTTCTTCAATCGGCTGTTCTTCAATACAAGCAGGAAGTCCCTTCAGGCTTTGCTCGTTCATAGACGATTCAATGAGTTCAATTTGTTCTCGGTCGAGAGGAGCGTAATGAGTGAAATCAAATCTCAAACGATCTTCATCAACGACGCTGCCCGCTTGTTTCACGTGAGGTCCTAAGACTTCACGAAGAGCAGCATGAAGAAGATGGGTTGCGGTGTGATGGGCACGAATGCGCGCACGACGTTCGACGTGAACCTGAAGATGTACTTCATCACCGATCTTCAGGGTTCCTTCAATATGGACCTGATGGACGATGCGTTTATCGGCAGGACTTTGGGTATCGGTGATGGTTCCATAGCCCCCTTCAAATTTCAGGGTTCCGGTATCGCCGACTTGGCCTCCCCCTTGAGCATAAAAAGGCGTGCTGTCGACGAGAAGAGAACCCTCACCCGTCAGACTTGAAACCCCCTGGCCTTTAGTATCCAGCAAAGCTAAAACCTTCGTATTTTCCTGTAAGTGCTCGTAACCGGTGAAGGTCGTGGGAGCCACTTTCATCAGAGCAGAGAGATCTTGTTTCGACGTGACGGCCGTCTTGGCGCCCACTTTACTTTTGGCTCGCTGTTCGGCGAGTTCTTTCTGGAAACCTTCGAGATCGGGATGGACTTGGCGTTCGCGACACCAATCCTCAACGAGATCGAGAGGGAATCCATAGGTATCGTAGAGTTTGAAAATGTCGGAGCCTGAAAGAGTTTTCTGAGCGAGTTTGGCGGACTCGAGAATCTTGAGACCCGCGAGCAACGTCTGTTCAAATTGTTTGGATTCCCTCGTCAAGACGCCCTCAATATTTTTAATCTCCGTGGAGAGTTCGGGGTAGGCATCCTGCATGCTCTGAAGGACCGAGCTCGGAAGTTGCGCAAAGAATCCCGAAGGCATGCCCAGGCGTTTACCAAAACGAAGCGCCCGACGGATTATTTTTCGCAAAACATAGCCTCGGCCTTCATTGGAAGGAATCACCCCATCGGCAATCATGAAGGTGGCTGCACGAATATGATCAGCAATGACTTGGCTAGCAATTTTGGCCGTGGGATCTTGACGTTCAGAAGTCGGCAAGGTTGACATCGACCAAATAGCCTTGAAGATCGGCACAAATAAATCGATCTCGTAATTGGAATCTTTCTTTTGAAGGACTGACGCTACGCGTTCAAGCCCCATTCCGGTATCGATACTGGGTTTCGGAAGCGGCGCTAACGCCCCTTGATCATTTCGGTTGTATTGCATGAAGACGAGGTTCCAAATTTCCATGACGCGATCGCCTTCACCATTAGGTCGATCATCGCCGGGATAAGAAGCCCCACGATCAAAATGAATTTCAGAGCAAGGACCGCAAGGACCCGTATCCCCCATCTGCCAGAAATTATCTTTTTTGCCGAATTTTAAAATACGTTCAGGGGGGACCCCGACTTGTGTCCAAAGGATAATCGCTTCCTCATCGGCCGGGACACCGTCTTCACCGCCAAAAACCGTCACCCAAAGATCTTTCGCGGGGAGCCCTAATTTGCCTTCTTGCGTGCTTCCGGTTAGAAAATCCCAAGCAAAGTGAATGGCTTCCTGTTTGAAGTAATCTCCAAAGCTGAAATTGCCGAGCATTTCAAAAAAGGTATGATGGCGCGCGGTAAAACCTACCTGATCGAGATCGTTGTGCTTGCCTCCAGCCCGTAAACATTTTTGACTGCTCGTCGCACGGCGATAGGGCCGTTCTTCGCGGCCCACAAAGACATCTTTAAATTGAATCATGCCCGAATTGGTCCACAAGACCGTGGGGTCATTGGATGGACCAATAACGGGGCTAGAACTCACCTGTCGGTGGTTATTCGCCACGAAATAATTAAGAAATTTCTGTCGGATCTCAGAGGTTTTCATCGCTTTATTAACTTTATAACCTAATGACGAAAATGCCGAATCCCAGTCGCAAAAAGCCAAACACCTAGGCGCTGAGCCGCTCCCATAACCTCGTCATCACGGAGGGAACCCCCGGGATGAATAAACGCTCGGACCCCTTGAGCCGCAGCCCACTCCAATCCATCGGCGAAAGGAAAAAAAGCATCACTTCCTAGAATACTTCCTTGCGCACGACGACCGGCTTTCTCGCAGGCGATCCGTACCGCCTCCACGCGGCTCATCTGTCCTGCACCAATGCCCACGGTTTGTCCATCCTTAACCAAGACAATGGCATTTGATTTCACCGACTTAGCGATCGTTTGCGCCAGGTATAAATCTTGATCAGAAGGCTTAGGGCTTGAGCCCTTGACCTTGATCTCCCAGTTGGATATCAGCATGTCTTGTTGGTCGAGACCTTGAACTAAATACCCTCCACTGACGGAACGCACATCTAAGCTTTCTGGATTCGACCAAGGAAGTTGAATCTGCATTAAACGGAGCTGTTTCTTCGATTGAAAAATAGCTAGTGCTTCTGCAGAAAACTCTGGAGCCATAATCACTTCCCAGAAAGTCTCAGCCATCTTTTGCGCGAGACTCCCTGTGACGGATCGATTGAAGGCAACGATGCCACCAAAACTTGAGACGGTGTCGCAGGCGAGGGCCCGATGAAAAGCGGAATCGATCTCGGGTCCTAGGGCGACGCCACAAGGATTGTTGTGTTTGACAATCACGCAAGCCGGCTCTTGAAAGGATTCAATGAGTCGACCGCAGGCTTCCATATCTAATAAGTTATTAAACGACAGTTCTTTGCCTTGCAGTTGATGCGCTTGCGCCAAGCCGTGGGTCGACCCCGATACCGGTTGGTAATACGCCCCCTCTTGGTGAGGGTTTTCTCCGTAGCGAAGGCTTTGGTGTTGGATGAGATTCAATTGAAGGGAAGAGGGGAGGGACGTCGTAGAAGTCGAGCTGGAAGAAGCCATCCAATCGGCAATCGCACGATCATAACGAGCGGTATGGCCGAAGGCTTCTTGGGCACACTGTCGACGTTCAAGCTCACCCCACTGATTTTGTTCGAGCGCTCGAAGGAAGGGTTCATATTGAGTCGGCTGAGTCAACACCGTGACTGAGGCATGATTTTTTGCCGCACTTCGAATCATGCTGGGACCCCCAATGTCGATTTGCTCAATGGCTTCCTCGAATCGGACTCCCGGTTTTTGTATAGTCGCTTCAAAGGGATAAAGATTGACGACCACTAAATCAATGGCTTCAATTCCGAGTCGCTGAGCATCCTCGGCATGATGTTTCTTGTGGCGATCAAAGAGCAGGCCTCCATGGATCTTGGGGTGGAGGGTTTTGACCCGTCCCTCAAAACATTCAGGAAAGCCCGTAAAAGACGAAACCTCGGTGACCGGTAAGGGATGAGCCTTGAGGACCTGAAGGGTTCCTCCCGTGGCCAATAGGGTCCAGCCTTTTTGGACCAGCGATTCAGCTAGAGGAATAATTCCTGTCTTGTCATAGACCGAGATCAAAGCAGTTGGCATGACCCCCCCTCTCTTCATTTTGATTTGTCTCATCGATTCGGGATAGCCCCCAATAAAGGGGGAAATAACTTAGACCCTCGATTGAGAACTTGATCCTACGTTTCAGAGGCCTCATTCTATTGATTCGGAGTATAGGTGATGCCGAAGATTGCCATCAATGGTCAGACCATAGAGGTCCCAGTAGGGACCTTGGTGCTCGATGCCTGCAAACAAGTCGGCATCGATATTCCTCATTATTGTTATCACCCCGCCCTGACGCCCGTGGCGACCTGTCGAATGTGCATGGTCGAAATCAAAGGAATGCCCAAGTTGGCCACTTCCTGTACCACGACGGTGGGACCGGCACCGAAAGATCAACCGGATGGCCTCGCCATGGAAATTTTCACTAATACACCCCAAGTCGCCGATGCACGCGCCGGCGTCATGGAATTCTTGCTGATGAATCATCCCTTAGACTGTCCGATTTGTGATCAAGCAGGGGAATGCAAACTCCAAGATTATAGTTATGCCTATGGCAGCGGAGATTCCCGCATGCATGAGGCGAAAAGACGCTACCGCTATGAAGATCTCGGCGGAAAGATTGTGATTGATAAGAACCGATGTATTCATTGCACGCGTTGCATTCGTTTCACGCAAGAAATTTCAGGGGGTTCTGAACTCACGGTAGCGCAGCGAGGTGCGGATCTTGAAGTCACCACGTATTCTGGAAAATCCCTTGATGCGAACCCCTACGCTGCGAATGTGGTCGACATTTGTCCTGTAGGAGCTCTCACGAGTCGTGACTTTAGATTTAAAAAACGGGTTTGGTACCTCACCGCAACACTTTCGATCTGTCGCGAGAGTGCACTTGCCGCCCCCGTTTGGATTGATCACGAAGGCAACCACATTTACCGGATGCGTCCACGACCCATCGACGGTCAAAAGGAAACTCATTTTATTTCTGATCGTGAACGCTATTCCTATAAACACTACAATCTGCAAGATCGACCGACGCGTATCGTGAATCAACGAAGTACCCCCGCCTCCGAAGTCTTCACCCAAGCGCTCCAAAACCCGACGGCTGTGGTGGCTCAAGGCACGATTGGATGCGATGCCGCACAAAAGATCGCTGAATGCGCCTCTTCACCTAACCATCTTTATGGAAGTGGGGATCGCCAACTGCCCATTGACTTGGCCCATCTCCAACACGAAACGGATGGCGTCATTAATCGCAAGGGGCTGGAACAGCGAGGCTATCGTTTTGGTCAACTCGCCGCGCTGAAAAAACAAATGGAAGAAGGTCAGATCAAGACCGTGATTCTAGTCCATGATGAACTTGTTTCGAGCGACGCTGAAGTCGCCTTGCTAAAAGAAATTCTTCAATTGGCCTCCACCTCGATCGTTTTTGAAGTTCTTCAATCTTCATTGGGCCAACTAGCGACGCTGTGGATACCCATAACCTCTTATGTTGAAGAAAGTGATTTTGTCATCAACCTTCGCGGTGAAATCTGTCGCTATCAAAAAGTGCTGAAAGCTCCCGAAGGTTGCAGCACGGTCGTTCAATGGGTTCAGTCTCTGCGTTCCTCTTCGTTGGCAGCGACCCCCTCTTAATATGCTCCTCATTGCTTATGACGGTGAGTGCAGTTTATGTATTCGTCGTGTCGATTGGCTGAAGCGTCAAGATACGCAGGCCCAATTAATGCTGTTTCCCCTGCAGCACCCAGAACTGGTTCGTATTGCTCCTGAGTTGGCCGGACGAACGCTTCATGGCCAGGTCCATGGAATGGATCTCACGACGCGGGAAGTTTTTATCGCTGGGGAACTCCTTAGCCCGCTTATAAAAGCCCTCCCTCGCTGGTCCTGGTTAGGTCCTTTTCTTTTCATTCCAGGTTTACGTACTGGGATCGGTCATTGGTTTCTCTCGAAAACCTAAAAAAATTACTGACCCCGTGCATTGGGATTTTTCTCAGCCATTTCTGACCAGAGTCGCTGAAGACTCTTGAGGCGCTCAGGGAATTCAAGATCTAATTGGATCAGAGTTGCCTCATCTTCAGGATCAAAACTCATGGGGTCATCTAAGACGGTACTAGGAAATTCAGGGAAGATTTCAGCAAGCCAATGACGGGAGATTCCTCGCACACTCAGATTCCTAAAGCCGGGCGTATCCACAATAAAGCCTTGGTCGAGGGTCGGAATAAGCCGAGTGGAGGTGGTCGTTTGTTTTCCGGTTCCAAATTTAGAGAGCCCGCCGGTGCGTGAAATATCTTGATTAAGAAGTCGATTCAACAGGGTGCTTTTCCCCACGCCACTGTGGCCCAAGAGTCCAACGCGTTTTTTCGGTAAGAGGGATTGAAGAAGATCGAGGCCCTCTCCGCTCGTGGAAGAGCAGCGAATAATGCGTTGAGGAGTTGCCCTTAAAGGCTCGAGTTCTGGAATTTTATCGGAAGCCTTCAATTCATCGGATTTAGTAATCACGACAACGAGAGGGATACCGGCATCGAAGGTCAAAGCCTGGGCCCGTTCAATCAGACTGGGCTTTAAGGTAGGCTGCAGCACGGAAGCGCACAACCATACTTCATCGAGATTGGCAGCGATCAATTGCCAAGGATTGCGATCGTCAATACCGCCTCGCTTCAGGAGGTTTCGCCGGGTGACCACCGCCTGAATTTGGGCAAGGGTTTCACTCGTCTTGACTGCTAGATCGTAGTGGATCTGATCGCCACATACTAAGCTGACCCCTCTTAACTTTCCCGAAAGCGTGCCCCGTAGAGGCCTGAGATCGGTCCCTAGAAAATCGACCCACTGAGAGTGGCGCTGGATGACTGTTCCCTGGGGGAGATGGCTCCACTCAGCGGTATCCGGAAGACTCAACATGGATTCGCTATCGTGGGACTCAATCTGAGAGCGTTGCTGAGACGTCTGTTGTTGTCGACGCTTGCTTTGACTTCGACCTTCACGTCGTGAACCGGTCTCGCCAAAATCATTAGCGTGACTACTTTGACCGAGCTTGAATTTCTTATTCATGGTCGAACCAGTTGGCCCAGTAGCGCAGTTAAGTTCCACAGGGCATGAATGCCTATCGGAACCAAGATGGATTCGGAGATGAGGTAAGACCAAGCTAGGATGCTGCCGAGGAGGGCAAGCGCAGGGAAGGCTACGAGCTCCATATGGAAAAGCGCAAAGACCACGCCACTCATCACCACGGCCCACTCGACAGGGATACGGGGACGTAACCAAGTGAGAAAGACCCCTCGGAAGATGATTTCTTCATAGAAGGGAGCGAGCAACGTCAGCGCAATGCCACTTGGAAGGATCTGTTTCCAAGATCGACTCTGACCGAGGATGTCGTGGAGCCTCGCTTGGGCTTGGGCATCTTTTAAAAAGGGATTCACAACGGCGGAATAAGCCAAGATAAGCACCAAAGCCAAGCCGAACATTTGGAAAATCTTCTGTCCATCTCCAGGATTGATCCTGAAGGAAAATCGTTTTAGAAATAGAGACCACGAAACATTCTCAAGGCGCAATAAAACGAATACTCCCCACGTCATCTGTAAAACGTAAGGGATAAGAATGAGAAAAAGAGCGGCGTTGGTATGAATCCACTTCGAATAAATGCGGGCCGCCCCAAAGCTTATGCCTAAAAAACCTACGAACCAAAACATAAAAAAAGCAAAGAGTGCGAGAGGACTGAGTGACCACGATGCCTGATGAAAATGGGGGGCTCGAAGTAAGTGTCTGAGCAATCTTCGAAGGCTCATAAAAAGGAACAGTAAGGCAAGTCCCCCCAGGAGGAAGGACCAAGGATGAGAGACCAGAGCGAGCCGCGCTGTGTTGACCCGGGTCGCTCCATCAGGGATTTGAAAATGGAGATTGTTCCATTGCTCTCTCATGATTCCCCAGAGTCCCAAGGTTGAAATGAGGGTGGCTAACCCTAGGGTCAAGTGAAAGAGTGAAGACCGGGCCCCGGTCGATGGAGATTCAGGCATAGTTTAAGAATGCCTTAAGTGGCCCTTTTCGAGGAATCTCATGAGTTTTCAGCACCCCATCGCTGTTCGTTTTAGAGATCTTGATGCATTGCAACATGTCAACAACGCTGTGACGGTGACTTATCTGGAAACGGCTCGTTTTGCTTGGTGGCAGGACTATCTCCAGGGACGTACTTTTGAATCGGAAGGTTTTCTTATTGCACGGATTGAGGTCGATTATAAAAAACCCATTTTACTGACCCATGATGTTCGCATTGAAATTCGTGTCACCCACGTCGGCACAAAATCCTTCCACTTGTCATACCGAGTCTTTGACGTCCTCAGTGGAGATACTTTAGCGAAAGCCCTTACCGTTCAAGTGATGCTGGACTTTGCTAGCTTCACTTCGAAAACCCTGTCGCCTCAAGCCTTAAGTTGGCTTCAGTCCCAATTAGACCCTCAGGCCTAAGATCGTGAATGAAAGAAAGCACCAATGCGGTCCCGAACTTCCTGCCTAAGAAAACATTGTGCAAAAGCTACTTGCTCAATAAACAAGGCACCTTGTCGCTCCTCTCCCTTTTGATCTTCGATGACTTGGTCAAGAAGTTGGGAAGCAACTGCATCTATCGAAGATGGGGATAGCCGAGTAAAATGAGATTGGGTATTTAATCGATCGCTCATGTGATATGTTCTTATCCTTTTCTAAGTATAAGATCAAGCTCGGGGCTTTACGAAGGAGGAAGAGATGGGCGACCAACATGCTTTGGGTTTAGGTGAATCCATTCTTCGCTTAGATGAACACCCCATTAGCCAGTACTTTGGTTGCAATACTTTTAACGACGCTGTGGCGCAAGCTCGCTTGTCTCATTCAACATATCGGTCTCTCCAATCCATGTCGGCTGGCGGTGGATCCCTGACGCCTGAAATGGCTCAAGAAGTGGCTACCGCAATCAAAGACTGGGCGATGGAACAGGGAGCCACACATTTTACACATTGGTTCCTTCCGATGACGGGCGTCACGGCTGAAAAGCATGACGCATTTATTTTTTGGGATAAAAATAATCCGGGTACAGTCATCGAAACGCTGAGCGGTTCTCAACTGATTCAAGGGGAGCCCGACGCCAGCTCCTTTCCTAGTGGCGGTCTAAGAGCGACCTTCGAAGCCCGAGGGTATACGGCTTGGGATCCTTCGAGTCCGGTTTTTATTATGGGGGGCCCCTCCGGTAAAACGCTCTGTATCCCGACGGCTTTTGTGGGTTACCACGGAGAAGCACTGGATCATAAAGTACCTCTTTTGCGCTCAATGGAATCGTTATCGAAGGAAGCGCTCGACGCGTTGAAATTTTTTAACCACCCTGCGCAACGTGTAGTGTCCGTCTGCGGTGCTGAGCAAGAATATTTTGCCGTGGATTTAGAATTAGCCCAACAGCGACCCGATCTTATGTTTGCTAATCGTACGCTGCAAGGCGCGCGTCCTCCTAAAGGGCAAGAATTAGAAGATCATTATTTTGGTTCGATCAAAGATCGCGTCCTGGGCTTTATGCAACAACTTGAATTAGAGGCTTTGAAATTGGGGATTCCGGTTAAGACCCGCCATAACGAAGTCGCCCCCAATCAATTTGAACTCGCCCCCATCTTCGAGCAAGCCAACCTAGCTTCGGACCATAATCAATTGTTGATGGAGCTCATGAAATCCATTGGTGAGCGCCATGGATTAGCCATTCTGTTGCACGAAAAACCCTTTGCCGGTATCAACGGCAGTGGCAAACATTGCAATTGGTCCTTGGCGACCGATCAAGGCCAAAATCTCTTAGATCCCGGCAAGACTCCCGAGCAGAATCTACAATTTATTTATTTTCTCACCGCTACGATTAAAGCGATTCATCGACATGGTGGGCTCCTTCGTGCAGCGATTGCGTCTGCAGCCAATGACCATCGCTTAGGAGCCAACGAAGCTCCTCCCGCGATCATGTCGATCTTCTTGGGAGCTCAACTAAGTCAAGTCCTTGATATTTTTGAACGCGGAGAGAATAAAGGAACGGCTGGGAAAGGGATCCTAAGTTTTGGAATTCCCAATCTTCCTGATCTTGAAAAAGATGCCACAGACCGCAATCGCACCTCACCCTTTGCTTTTACGGGCAATCGATTTGAATTTAGAGCTGTGGGTTCCTCCCAACCCATTGCCTTTCCTTTGATGATCATCAACACAGCCGTTGCGCAAGCGCTCCAAGAACTCAACCATCAAGTTCAACAAGATCAAGTGCAATCGGGGGATGTCCTCGCTTCCGTTATCAAAGTGGTTCAAAAGACCCTCGGAGAAACCAAGTCGATCCGCTTTGAAGGCAACGGTTATTCAGATGAATGGAAGCAGGAAGCGGGCCGACGTGGACTTCCTCACGCAGCAGACACCGTTGCGGCCCTCAAGATTTGGGAAGAGCCTGCGGCGCAATCTCTCTTTATTAAGGGCGGCATCTTTTCTGCCCAAGAATTAGAAGCTCGCCTCCATATTCGTCACGAACAATATCAAAAAGCCCTCAATATCGAAGCGCAAGTCTTACGCGAAATGACGGAAACCCTTTTGATTCCCAGTATCCTGAGTGATATCGGAGATAAGTCTCAATCCATTAAATATTTGATAGATGCGGGTCAGTCAGTCCTCACAAAAGATAGTCCGATTGGTCAATTGATTAACCATCAGGCGAATCTTTTGAATCAGGCTCAAAGTGAAGTGATGAAACTTAGGGAAATACTTGATCGCGCCGAGAATCAATCGGATATGCATGCACGCACCGAGACGTTTGGCTACCAAGTGAGGCCCGCGATGGATCAACTGCGTCAGACCCTCGATAAACTGGAGGAATTAACCGATGCGGCTTACTGGCCTATCCCCAAATACCGAGAACTTTTAGCGCCGCTAATCTAAACACCCTTTTGGTTTTGGATACGCTCAACAATAGCGGTGGTGCTTTGCCCTTCGCTGAAGGGGAGGAGTACGACTCGACCTCCTCGGGCTTCAACGATGTCTTTTCCGATGACTTCGTGGGATTGATAGTCGCTCCCTTTGAAGAGTCGATCAGGTTGGAGGGCCTTGATCAAATTAGCCGGCGTGTCCTCGCCGAAGAAGATGACGGCATCTACACACCGAAGTGCATCGAGAATCTTAGCGCGTGAACTTTCATTTTGAACCGGCCGACTCGATCCCTTGAGCCCACGAACCGAGACATCGGTGTTGAGTCCGACTATCAAAAAATCGCATTCTTTTCTAGCTTGGCTTAAGTAATCGACATGCCCTGCGTGGAGAAGATCAAAACATCCATTCGTGAATCCTAGGATGCGCGTGCGCGACACAACTTCCCATTGGGGGACTTGGCCGAAGAATACTTTTGCCTCTTTAAAGATCGCCATGATTTATTATGAACACGGCTGTAATCAAACTATACTGAAAACTCAAACGGATCCTAACGCCATGCCTCTTTATGAATACGAGTGTCGACACTGCGGCATGAAGATAGAAAAGCTCGAGTCCATGAGGGCCCCCCAGGAACAAGATTGTGGGGCCTGCCACACGGCGCTAGGTCTCCATCGCGTCACGAGTCTGACGGCCTTTGCTCTTTCGGGGGATGCCTGGTATGCCGGAGGCTATTCGCGAGAGGATAAGCAGCCAACATCGGCGCCTAAGTCAGAAACGACCCCTCCTTCATCTCCGAGCCCTAGCCAAGCCCCAACACCTTCAACCCCAACCCCCACGCCATCGGCAACACCTTCGGTGGATAAAAAGCCGTAAAAAAAGTGTTCTTAGACCCCCTCAAAACCCACAAGATACGCACCTTCGATCGGGTTTTGCCTTGACGATTGGGTCGAGAACGATAAACTAGTAGGTTCATGCTTCCCTTCCAGGAAGGCGTGGTCTTCACGCCCAATGTCTCACACCTGAGACCACTTGGTTTTCTGTTTTTCTCACTACTTTAAGGAGGATGGTTTGCCCACCATCAGTCAACTCATTCGCCAGGGGCGAAAATCATACCAGTCCAAGACGAAGAGTCCTGCTTTGGATGCTTGTCCTCAAAAACGTGGAGTCTGTACTCGCGTCTTCACCACCACTCCCAAAAAGCCCAATTCGGCTTTACGCAAAGTGGCTCGTGTTCGCTTAACCAATGGGATTGAATGCACCACCTATATTCCTGGCGTGGGACATAATTTGCAAGAACATAGCATCGTGCTCATTCGCGGAGGTCGAGTCAAAGATCTTCCCGGAGTGCGTTATCACATCGTGCGCGGCAGTCTAGACACCACAGGTGTAGAAGGCAGAAATCAATCTCGTTCTAAATATGGCACTAAGCGTCCTAAAGCGGGCGCGGCTGCCAAGAGTTAAGGGAGCACAATTTTATGGCACGTCGTTCGTCTCCTCCTAAAAGAGAAATCCTTCCCGATCCCGTTTACCAATCCTTGGTGGTCAGTAAGTTCGTCAACATTTTGATGGAACGCGGTAAGAAGCAAGTCGCTGAAAACATTCTTTACGGCGCCTTGGAAATTGTCGGTAAAAAATCAGGCAAGGAACCCTTAGATGCCTTCCAGACCGCTCTCAACAACATTAAACCCAGCGTCGAAGTGAAAAGTCGTCGTGTGGGAGGCGCCACTTATCAGGTTCCAGTGGAAGTTCCCCAAAGTCGTCGTCAATCGTTAGCCATGCGTTGGTTGAAAGCCTACTCCGCTGAGCGCGGTGAACGTACGATGAAGGACAAATTAGCTGCCGAAATCTTAGATGCCTTGAATGCTCGTGGTGCTTCTGTGAAGAAAAAAGATGACGTCCACAAGATGGCTGAAGCCAATAAAGCTTTCGCCCACTTCCGCTGGTAATTTTTTTCTCTTCTTCGATTTAAGGAGTTTCTCTTGGCCCGCACTGCACTGCTCGAACATTATCGTAATATTGGAATCATGGCTCACATCGATGCCGGTAAAACGACAACGACTGAGCGTATTTTGTATTACACCGGAAAGATCCATAAGATTGGCGAAGTGCATGACGGATCAGCAACAACCGACTGGATGGTTCAAGAACAAGAACGAGGTATCACGATCACATCGGCTGCTATTACCGCTTCCTGGACGCCTCAAACAGGTCCGATGACCGGCACCGAACACCGCATTAATATTATTGATACGCCCGGCCACGTGGATTTCACGGCTGAAGTCGAACGTAGTCTTCGGGTACTAGACGGTGCGGTCTTCGTGTTATGTGCCGTCGGTGGTGTTCAGCCTCAATCGGAAACTGTCTGGAGACAGGCCAATAAGTACGGCGTGCCTCGTATTGCTTTTGTAAACAAAATGGATCGTATTGGAGCCGACTTTAATCGTTGTGTGGAAATGATGAAGACGCGCTTGAAAGCTAGGCCCTGTCCTATTCAAATCCCTATCGGGGCCTCCGATACTTTTAAGGGCATCATTGATCTCGTCTTGATGAAAGCGCTGACCTTCGATGAAGGTGATAAGGGCTTTAAAGTTCTTTATGGAGAGATTCCAGCTGATCTTCTTGAAGAAGCCAAAGAATGGCGCTCCAAGATGATCGAAATGGTGGCCGAGACTTCTGATGAATTAATGGAAAAATATCTCGGTGGCCAAGAACTCACTGAAAATGAAATTCGCGAAGGTATCCGAAAAGGATGCGTCACGCTCGCCTTTACCCCGATGACTTGCGGTTCAGCCTTCAAAAATAAAGGCGTACAACCCATGCTTGATGCGGTGGTCAATTACATGCCATCACCGCTCGACGTTCCTGCCATTAAAGGGGTGAATGAAGAAGGCGAACCTCAAGAACGTCCCGCCGACGACAGTGCTCCTTTTAGCGCATTAGTATTTAAAATTGCCGTAGATCCCTTCGTGGGAAGTTTATCTTTTATCCGAGTCTATAGTGGTGTTTTAGCCTCTGGTTCGAGTGTTTATAACCCTAACAAACGTCGAAATGAACGCATTGGTCGCTTACTTCAAATGCATGCCAATAAGCGTGAAGATATTCAGGAAGTTCGCACCGGGGATATCGGGGCTGTGGTGGGACTAAAGGATATGCTGACCGGCGATACAATTTGCGATGAAAATCGCCCAGTCGTTTTAGAATCGATGAATTTCCCCGACCCCGTCATTCAGGTGGCTATCGAGCCCAAGACGAAGGCTGATCAGGAAAAAATGGGCGTGGCTTTATCGCGCTTGGCTCAAGAAGATCCCACGTTCAAAGTGAAGTCAGATCCCGAAACAGGTCAGACCATTATTGCCGGTATGGGTGAACTGCATTTGGAAATCATCGTCGATCGTATGATGCGTGAGTTTAAAGTCGATGCGAATGTCGGTAAACCTCAAGTGGCTTATCGTGAAACCATTCGCAAGCGCGTTGAAGCTGAAGGTAAATTTGTCCGGCAATCGGGCGGTCGTGGTCAATACGGGCATGTCCGTCTCATCGTCGAGCCCAATGAATCAGGCAAAGGCTATGAATTTATCAACGAAATCAAAGGCGGCGCAGTTCCTAAGGAATACATTAAGCCCACGGATCAAGGTATTCGTGAAGCTTGTGAAAGTGGCGTCCTCGCGGGATTCCCCGTGGTCGACATCAAGATCACACTTTACGATGGAAGCTATCACGACGTCGATAGTAGTGAAATGGCCTTCAAGATTGCAGGCTCCATGGGATTCAAATCCGGATGTGAAAAAGCATCCCCTGTTCTTTTAGAACCCATTATGGCGGTTGAAGTTGAAGTCCCCGAAGATTACATGGGAGACGTCATTGGAAATCTAAATAGCCGTCGTGGTCAGATCGAAAACATGGAAGACCGAGCTGGCTCGAAGATTATTACTTCAAAGGTGCCTTTGGCCGAAATGTTTGCTTATTCCACTACGTTGCGCTCCATGACTCAAGGTCGCGGAACCTACACGATGGAATTCTCCCATTATGCTGAAGCATCCAAGAGCGTCGCTGAAGAAGTCATCGCCAAACAAAAGGGAACAAAATAAGTTGCCTTGGCGACTCCTCAAGGGCTTAGACGAACCTTTCCTTCGGTATGGTTCGCTAGGGCTCTGGGGCCCTCCAAGGCCTAAACCCTTGGATATTGGGGGCTTACATGAAAAAAACCCTTGATGAATCAGGGTTTTTTGTTAATCTAATGGGCTCGACCTATTGATAACTTTTGGTTCCTTTGGGTCACCCACTGTGGGCGGTTTAAGCGCCCCTCATCTAAGGACGGTTTGTCCGTCCCAATGGAGAGAACATGAAGGATAACATTCGCATCCGTTTGCGCGCCTTTGACCATCGTTTACTCGATCAAAGCGCGAGGGAAATTGTAGAGACCGCTAAGCGCACTGGTGCACTTGTAGCGGGTCCCATTCCTTTGCCTACACGCATCAATAAATACACTGTTAATCGATCGCCTCACGTCGATAAAAAATCACGTGATCAATTTGAAATTCGTACCCACAAGCGCTTGCTTGATATTCTCCAACCCAACCAAAACACGGTGGATACCCTGATGAGACTCGACCTACCCGCGGGCGTCGAAGTTGAAATCAAGGTCTTCAGTCGTGAAGGTAATCGGTAAGGAGCGCGGACGATGAAACCTGGAATTATTGGTAAGAAATTAGGCATGACTCAAATCTTTAACGAGACGGGTCAAATTGTGCCCGTCACTGTGATCCAAGCGGGTCCTTGTATCGTTGTTCAACGTAAAACTTCTGATAAGGATGGCTACGAAGCTATTCAAATTGGTTATGTTGATCCTTCCGGTGTTAAGGGCGAGGGTAAATCTTCTCGTATCTCTCGTGCTGAGCGCATGCATGCCGAATCCAAAGGGGTTCAGGCTGTTCGCGTTCTTCGTGAACTTAAAGTTGAAAAAACTGACGAAGCTAAACCGGGTGACCAAGTGTTGGTAACCTCTTTCCAAGAAAAGGCCTTAGTGCATGTCACGGGCGTGAGTAAGGGAAAAGGTTTTGGTGGTGTCGTAAAGCGCCATCATTTTGCAGGCGGTCGAGCAACTCACGGATCGATGCATCATCGCGCTCCGGGCTCCATCGGCGGCTCTTCCAATCCCAGCCGCGTATTCCCTGGAATGCGTATGGCCGGTCACATGGGCCACGAGCAAGTCACGGTTCGTAATCTTGAAATTGCTAAAATTGATTCTGAAAACAACCTCTTACTCATCAAGGGTGCCATTCCGGGACCCAAAGGTGGCTATGTGGTTATCAGGCAGGAGGCTTAATCATGACTTCCTTCCAACATCCAGTTCTCTCCTTGAACGGTAAACCCTCAGGTTCGGTGGATCTTCTTTCAGACGTCTTCCAAGTGAAAGAGATCAATACGCATCTGATTTGGGAAGCTGTTCGCCATTTCTTAGCCAAGCGCCGTGCCGGCACAGCTAAGACCAAAGACAAATGGGAAGTTTCCGGTTCCGGACGAAAACTCTGGAAGCAAAAAGGAACCGGCCGCGCTCGTGTGGGATCCATTCGTTCTCCTCTGTGGAAGGGTGGAGCAACGGTTCATGGACCTCACCCACGTTCCTTCGACTACGCATTTCCCAAGACGGCTCGTCGAGCTGCCTTGCGCAATGCGTTGTCGCAGAAACTGTCGGAAGGCAAAATTCTCGTGGTTGAAGGCTGGAATCTAGAAAGCCATAAAACCCAACAACTTCAAAATACACTCGAAGGCTTAGGCGTAAAGGGCAAAGCTTTGTTGGTTGGTTCGGACGAGAAACTTGTTCGAGCAGCTGGCAATCACCCCAAACTACAAACGGTTGATTCCTTAGGCGTCAATGTCTACGAGTTGATTAAATTCGACCAAATTGTATTTTCCAAAGATGCCGTCCTGGCTTTACAAGAAAAGGTGAAACCATGACTTCCGTTTTTGACGTCATTCGCAAACCCCTACTCACGGAGAAAAATCAAGGTCTCCGGGATAAAAATATCCAGGTCTTTGAAGTAGCGGCTTGGGCTAATAAGCACCAAATTCAGGAAGCGGTCGAATTGCTCCTTCAAGCGAAGGTTAAAAAAATTCGTACCGTTAATCTTCCCCTGCAAACCAAACGACTCGGTCGTTTTGTCGGCGTCTCCGGCAAACGCAAAAAAGCCTATGTCGAACTTGCCGAAGCTATCAAAGCGGAGAGCAACTAACTTTAGGGCGGACAACTTGCCATCATCGCCCAGAATCACCGGCACAAGGACACACTCATGAGTATCAAACAACTAAGACCTACGACTCCCGGACAGCGCGGCATGTCGAAGCAAGGTTTTGAGGAAATAACGACTCAAAAACCTGAACGATCTTTGCTGAGCAAAATGAATCGAACCGGCGGTCGTTCCAATACAGGCCGTATTACCACCCGTCACATGGGCGGTGGTCATAAACGTCAATATCGCATTATTGATTTCAAGCGAAATAAGTTTGATATCCCCGCCAAAGTTCATTCGATTCAGTATGATCCTAATCGTACCGCTCGTATTGCCCTGTTGGTTTATGCTGACGGTGAAAAACGTTACATTTTAGCTCCCGATGGTTTAGAAGTGGGACGAACAGTTCACTCCGGAACGAAGTCCGATATTTTGATCGGTAATGCATTAGCTATTCGTAATATTCCTGAAGGTACAGAAATTCATAACATCGAATTGAAACCCGGCAAGGGCGGACAAATCTGTCGCGCAGCAGGGTCTTTTGCTCAAGTTCTAGGTAAAGAAGAAACTTACGCTCAAGTACGTCTCATGTCTGGTGAAGTTCGTAAAATTCATCTTGATTGTATGGCAACCATCGGAAAAGTGGGTAACCTGCAACATGAAAACGTTCATTTAGGTAAAGCTGGTCGTCGTCGTTGGATGGGAGTTCGTCCGACGGTACGTGGAGTAGCCATGAATCCCGTGGATCATCCGCACGGTGGAGGAGAAGGTAAGACCTCGGGGGGTCGTCATCCTGTGACGCCTTGGGGACAGCCTACGCGCGGTTACAAGACGCGTAAAAACAATCGCACGACTAAATACATTGTTAAACGTATTAATTAGGAGTTAGACCATGCCTCGTTCACTCAAAAAAGGTCCTTTTGTTGATGCTCATCTCTTGAAGAAAGCAGAAACTGCTCAAGCGGAGAACGACAAGCGTGTGATCAAAACGTGGTCACGTCGCTCCACGATCGTGCCATCGATGATTGGTCTCACTTTTAATGTTCATAATGGTAATAAATTTATCCCTGTTTACATCACCGACAATATGATCGGCCATAAATTAGGGGAATTTGCTCCAACCCGTACTTTTAAGGGGCACCCTGAGAAAAAAGCTGAAGTGAAAGCGGTCGGAGGAGCCTAATCATGATTGATATCGTATCTACTGCCTCCGTCAATAGTCTTCGTGGCTCTGCCCAGAAGGCTCGCCTCGTTGCAGATCTCATCCGAGGTCGCAAGGTGGGCGACGCCCAAGGCTTATTACTTTCAAGCAAAAAATATGCCAGTGAACACGTTAAAAAATTATTGGATTCTGCCATCAGTAATGCGGTTAACAAAAACCCTTCCATTAATCCTGACGAACTCATGATTCAAACCATTTTTGTCAACGAAGGCTTTCGAATGAAGAGAGTCCGTCCTGCTCCGATGGGTCAGGCCTACCGAGTTCAAAAACGCATGTGCCATATCACCATTCAACTGGCGACAACCCCGGTTGCTGCAGGTAAGGAGTAATCATGGGTCAAAAAGTACATCCTTACGGATTCCGGCTCATTGCTAAACGCAATTGGCACAGTAAATGGTTCTCTAAACGAGACTATGCTGTGCTTCTCCATGAAGACCTCAAGCTCCGTAAAGAACTCAAAGGTCAGCTCGATGGACTCAATGCCATGATTTCGAAAATTGATATTGATCGCGCCGCGGACAAGATTACCGTCCGTATTTTCACGGCCCGACCGGGAATCGTCATCGGTCGAAAAGGAACTGAAATTGATAAGTTACGAGACGATCTCCAGAAACGTTTGAATCGTGCCGTCGCCGTGGAGATTCAAGAAATCAAAAAACCAGAAGTTGATGCCCAACTTATCGCTGAAGGTGTGGCTCAACAATTAGAACGTCGTATTGCCTTCCGTCGCGCCATGCGCAAAGCAGAAGAAGCCGCCATTCGTTTTGGTGCACGAGGATTCAAGATCAAGGTCTCTGGTCGTCTCAATGGTGCTGAAATCGCTCGCACCGAAGACTTCTTGTCAGGCCAAATGCCTCTCCAAACGATCAAAGCTAATATTGATTACGGTTTTGCTGAAGCCAAAACAACCTACGGCATTATCGGCATCAAGGTTTGGATCAATATGGGTGAAGCTCCCGTAGAAACGGTCAAGAGGTAAGCCATGTTGATGCCCAAAAAAGTCAAACACCGTAAATCACAAAAAGGCCGAACTAAGGGTCCCGCTACTCGTGGGACAGAACTTTCCTTCGGTGATTTTGGATTAAAAGCCATGGCACACAGCCATATTACCAATCGGCAAATTGAAGCAGCCCGTATTGCTATGACACGTCACATCAAGCGTGGTGGCAAAATTTGGGTTCGTATTTTCCCTGATCGACCTACCACAGCCAAGCCCGCTGAAACCCGAATGGGATCCGGCAAAGGTGCACCCGATGGTTGGGTTGCTATTGTTCGTCCTGGACGCATTCTTTTCGAAATGGAAGGAGTGACGGAACAAATTGCTCGCGAAGCCCTTGCGCTCGCCCAGCAAAAATTGTCTGTCGCAACTCTCTTCGTTTCGCGAACACCCCCCGAGGAATAGGAGACCTGATGAGTAAAAAAAATCCATTTTCAGATCTGACAGCCAAGAGCATGGAAGAACTAGCTCAGCTGGAAGTCGAAAATACTGCCAAGGGTTTTACCCTCCGATTCCAAAATAGTTTGGGTCAAGTTGAAAATAACGCCGAGATTCGCAAAGCTCGTCGCCAAGTGGCCCGCGTCAAAACTGCGATGCAAGCTAAGTTGAAATAAGAGGAGTCCGAAATGAGTCTAAAAAATAAAATGACAAGATCGGGCGTTGTGGTCTCGAATAAAACCGAGAAAACTGTTGTGGTGCGTGTTGAACGCGTCTTTCAACATGCGCTTTATGATCGAACCGTTAAACAATCCAAGAAGTTGATGGCTCATGATGAATCCAACGAGCTAAAAATTGGGGATAAGGTCAAGATTGTTGAATCTCGTCCTCTTTCCAAGCGCAAACGCTGGACCGTCATTGAAGTCCTCGAGAAAGCAGGAGAATAAGCCATGATTCAGATGGGATCTATGCTCACCGTTGCCGATAATTCCGGCGCGAAGAAAATATGTTGCATCCTACCCTTGGGTGGAGGCGTAGGCGTCACTGCGCAAATTGGTGATGTCATCACGGCTTCTGTGAAAGAAGCGATTCCGGGTGGAACGGTTAAAAAGAAAGATGTTGTTCAGGCCGTTATCGTCAGACAGCGTAAGGCTTTCCGTCGCAAAGATGGTTCCTACATTCGTTTTGATGAAAATGCAGCTGTGCTTATTAAAAAAGACGGTGAGCCGATTGGAACCCGCGTCTTCGGACCAATCGCCCGCGAACTTCGTGAAAAGAAATATATGAAAATCATTTCTTTAGCACCTGAGGTGATCTAATGTCAAACCAACGACTTAAAAAAGGCGATCAAGTTCTTGTCACGACGGGAAAAGATAAAGGGAAGACTGGCATCATTTCCAAGATTTATGCAGACAAGAATCGTGTGCTCATTACAGGCATCAACATGATTAAAAAAACCGTTAAGCGTAATCCCCAAACGGATGAGCCCGGCAAGATTATTGAACAAGAAGCTTCCATTCATATTTCCAATGTCATGTTCTTTGATAAGAGCGGAAAACCCACGCGCAAGCGTCCTTCTGCTTAATTTCACTAGGCTTTCCCCCTATTTTATGGGAGGATAGTCGTTCGGTCTTAGCCTTGGTTAGGACCCTCACAATTGAGATCGAAGGGAAACGGTTCCATTAGGTTCCAAGCCCCTTTGTACTCCCGAACCCCCGAGCAATTGGCTTGCGGAAATGGAGGACCCATGTCGTCAGCGACAACCCCGCGTCTACAGACGCTATACCACACGGAAGTCATCAGCCAACTCAAGCAGGAATTTGGGTTCAAGAGTACTATGCGTGTCCCCCGTGTTGAAAAAGTAGTCATCAATATGGGTGTAGGTGACGCAACCCAAAACATCAAGATATTGGATGTAGCTGTTGAAGAATTGACTGCGATTGCTGGTCAAAAAGCCGTCGTTCGTAAATCCAAGAAAAGTATCGCAACCTTCAAATTACGTGAAGGGATGCCCATTGCCTGTATGGTGACTCTTCGAGGGGCACGCATGTGGGAATTTATGGATCGACTTTTTAATTTAAGCCTTCCCCGTGTTCGTGATTTTAGAGGGGTTCCTTCTAAATCCTTCGATGGTCGAGGTAACTTTACGTTAGGTCTTAAAGAACAACTCATTTTTCACGAGATCGATTATGCCAAGGTCGACAAGATCAAGGGTATGAACATCACGTTTGTAACCACCGCGCAAACGGATGCTGAGGCTCAGTCGCTATTGAGTCATCTCGGCATGCCCTTTCGTAAATAGGAGACCCCATGGCTCGTATTTGTAAAATTGTTAAAGACGAAAAGAAGCCCAAGTTCAAAGTTCGTCACCGCAACCGTTGCAAGAGCTGCGGTCGTCCACGTGCTTACATGCGTAAATTTGCTCTTTGTCGTTTGTGTTTCCGTAAATTAGCCCTCGCCGGCATGTTGCCTGGCGTTCAAAAATCCAGTTGGTAAGGAACGATTATGTACACAGATCCCATTGCTGATTACCTCACTCGCTTGCGCAACGGCTTGATGGCCGGCCACGATGCCGTCGTCATCCCTGCTAGCAAAATTAAAATGGCTATTTCCGAGATCCTTAAAAAGGAAGGTTATATCCATTCCTTCAAACAAATTGACCACGAAGGTCGTAATTATGTCGTGGTGAATTTAAAATACGCCAAAGATCGCAAGAGCGTCATTCATGGTGTCCGTCGCATTTCACGCCCGGGTCTCCGCGTTTATAAGAACTGCGAAAGCATTCCCCAAGTCAATGGCGGTCTAGGGATCTCCATTCTGTCTACTCCCAAAGGTGTGTTATCCGACCGAGAAGCCCGCAAATTAAATGTGGGCGGCGAAATCCTCGCCTCAGTTTGGTAATCCTCCTCCTGAAACAGGCTCAAAGCCTCTAATCTAAGGAAAAAAAATGTCACGCATCGGAAAAAAGATTATCCAACTTCCCAAGGGGGTCAAAGTGGCCGTCGAGGGATCCATTGCTACAGTCGAAGGACCCAAGGGCAAAATTAATTGTCCCGTTCCGGCTCATATCTCTTTCGATATTCAGGCCGAGACCATTCAAATTAATCGAGCCAATGAAGACGCCCAAACCAAGGCGTATCACGGTCTCACGCGCGCCCTAGTTCAAAACGCCATCACTGGGGTCACTGAAGGATTCAAGAAGGATCTAGATATCGTGGGCGTGGGTTATAAAGCCGCCATGGATGGCAAAAAACTTCGTCTCGATTTAGGCTACAGTCATCCTATCTTTTATGAGATTCCACAAGGCATTCAAGTCGCTGTTGAAAAATTAACTCACGTTACCGTCTCGGGCTCTGATCGACAACTTGTTGGCCAGGTGGCTGCAGACATTCGTAAATATCGTAAGCCCGAGCCTTACAAAGGCAAGGGCGTTATGTACACCGGCGAAGTCATCCGTCGTAAAGCCGGCAAGACCGGAAAGTAGGGAGCTAACCAATGGCCAAGAGCATGAACGAACAACGATTACAAACTCGAAAACGTATCCGTGGTCGCGTGTCGGGCACTGCCGACAAGCCCCGTTTGACCGTTTACAAATCCCTTCAACGTATTTATGTGCAAGCTATCGATGATGCCCAAGGCGTCACCTTGGCGACCGCGAGTACCCTGGAGAAAGATTTACGCGCCAAAGTTAAAAGTGGTTCCAATATTGAAGCTGCCAAAATCGTTGGCCAACAAATTGCCGCTCGTTTGAAAGAAAAAGGCATCACTACGGTGGTGTTTGATCGCAACGGTTATGTCTATCACGGCCGGGTGAAAGCCTTGGCGGATTCGGCTCGTGAAGCCGGTCTTAAGTTCTAGGGGAATAAATATATGGTAAAAGAATTCAAAGAAAAAAACGATCGGAACGCACAGTTCACCGCCGATCTCCAAGACGACGGCTATAAAGATCAAGTGGTCTACATTGGCCGCGTGACCAAGGTCGTTAAGGGCGGTAAAAACTTCTCCTTTTCAGCGCTAGTTGTCGTGGGCGACGGAAAAGGTAAAGTAGGCTTTGGCCTAGGTAAAGCGCTAGAAGTCCCTTCCGCAATCAAGAAGGGTATCCAGTCTGCTAAGCGCAATATGATTGATATCAAAATCACTTCTACGGGTTCGATTGCCCATCCTATCACCGGCACATTTGGCGCAGGATCAGTGCTATTGAAACCAGCTCCCGAGGGAACGGGTATTATTGCTGGTGCTGCCGTTCGTGCGGTCATGGAAGCTGTTGGAATTCAAAATGTCCTAACAAAAAGTTTAGGTTCCTCAAATCCCCACAACGTGGTTCGCGCTACTTTTGATGGTCTCTCTTCCTTGATGGATCCTTATACCGTAGCCATGGATCGCGGTATAGAACAGGCGGAGCTCTAAGATGGAAAACTTACTCGGAAAAAACGTTATTATTACGCTTCGCAAATCGACCATTGCAACGGTTCCCAAACATCGCGAATTTGTGCGTACGTTAGGCCTCCGTCGCCCTGGCGATCAACGTGAGTGCACATACACTGCTAATGTCCACGGGATGGTGAAGCAAATTACCTATCTTGTTGATGTCGTCGTGAAGGGATAAATTATGAAACTCAATGAATTACGTCCCGCTGAAGGCAGTACCCAAAACAGAAAAAGACTGGGTCGCGGTAAGGGAAGTGGTCTAGGCAAAACATCGGGTCGCGGAGAAAAGGGACAAAAGTCTCGATCTGGCTATCGTAGTCGCCGTGGTTTCGAAGGCGGTCAAATGCCTCTTGTGCGCCGACTTCCAAAGCGCGGATTTAATAACGCCCTGAAGGAAAAAACCCATGAAATTACGCTTTCGACTATCAGTTCCAATTTCAAAGAAGGCGAGACTGTCAGTATTGCGACCTTAAGCAAGAAAAAGATGCTTTCCTCGCATGTAGAGCGAATCGTGGTCTTGGCCAGTGGCGAACTCAAAGTCAAAGTCACGGTCGAGGCGCATCGTGTGACAGAAGGCGCTCGTAAGGCTATCTTAGCCAAGGGCGGAACCATCAACGATATTCGTGAAACCAAAGTCAAGTAAGCCTACCTTCTTAGGTACTGCGAATGAATCTTTTTAAAAATTTATTTACCAACCCTGAACTTCGAAAGCGATTTCTTTTCACCTTAGGACTTTTGGTGATCTATCGCTTAGGTATCCATGTGAGTGTTCCAGGGGTCAATGCTCAAGCCTTGACCGAAAGCCTCCAGCAACAAGGAGGGGGTCTCTTTGACGTGATTGATTTATTCTCAGGGGGGGCGCTCAAGAAATTTTCTGTCTTTGCGCTGGGTATCACTCCCTACATTACTGCGAGCATTATTTTTCAATTGATGTCAGCTGTAGTCCCTTCTTTGGAACAACTTCAGAAAAAAGAAGGTGAAGCGGGACGTGAAAAAATTAATCAATGGACCCGGTATGCGACGGTTCTACTAGCCTTTATCCAAGGGTTTGGTATTGCGGCCTTAGCGCAGAGTCAGGGACCTGACGTTGTGGCTAATCCAGGCATGTCCTTTCGTCTCTTAACGGCTTTTACCCTCGCTACGGGAACGATTTTTATCATGTGGATCGGCGAACAAATTACCGATCGGGGCATTGGCAATGGTATTTCCCTATTGATTTTCTCGGGTATTGTCGTCGGTTTACCTCAAGGCGTCTATACCCTCTTCACCATGTTTTCGAAATCTCTGACCAATGCAACTGATGTGCCTCCCGCCGGTGTTTTCTTGCTTTTATTGGCCTCGATGATCGCTGTTCTCTTAGTGGTTGTCATGGTGGAAAATGCTTATCGACGTATTCCGATCCACTATGCCCGTCGAACCGATTCGGCTTCTATGGCCAGCCAAAAAAGTTCTTATCTTCCTCTAAAGTTGAATACATCGGGCGTGATGCCTGTCATTTTTGCTCAGTCCGTAATCTTCTTTCCTGCGACCATTGCCTCTTTCACAAAATGGGAATGGCTAGCTCGCATGTCCGCTTATATTAATCCCTCCATCCATTTTTGGATTTATACCCCCGTTTTTATCGCTATCGTGATCTTCTTCGCTTTCTTCTATACGTCGATTGTTTTCAATCCTGACGAAACCGCTGAAAACATGAAGCGCTCAGGGGGATACATTCCAGGCATACGCCCAGGGCAGGAAACGAGTATCTATATGGATTCCGTCCTCTCTAAATTGACCTTTGGAGGAGCGATCTATTTGGGCCTCATCTCACTCGTCCCTCTAGTGATCTTGAACAACATCAATGGGCTCAATTTCTACTATGGAGGTACCTCTCTTTTGATCATCGTAGGGGTCGCCATGGATACCGTCTCGCAGCTAGAGTCCTATACCGTAATGCGTCAATACGACGGATTTGTGACCCGGGGACGGGTCCCTGGGCGTTCTTCAGGCTTAAATCCATGAATATCCATATCCTCCTAGGCCCTCCGGGCTCAGGGAAAGGGACTCAGGCCAAGCGCCTCATAGGGAATTTCCCTTTGTTACATCTGTCTACGGGTGATATTCTGAGAGACGCTGTCTCGAAAGGGACAGTCCTCGGACAGAAGGTTAAAACCACTATGGCTGAGGGTAAGTTGGTGGACGACAACACCATCAATGGACTCGTTTTTGATCGACTCAAGGGCGAAACCCAAGATGTTTTGTTTGACGGATACCCCCGCACTTTACAACAAGCTGAAGCTCTCCAGGTCTTTATTGCCCAAGAGGGTCATCAGTTAGGTCGGGTGGTCAATGTCGAAGTCCCCCAGGAGGTCCTAGAGTCTAGGGTCGTTGGACGTCGCGTTTGCAGCAATGCAGCCTGCGGAGCCATCTTTCACCTAGAAACGAAACCCTCTCAAGTCTCAGGCGTTTGTGATCTTTGCGGAAGTCCCCTGAAGCACCGATCAGATGATACTTCGGAATCATTCAAACAACGCATGAATGAATTCAATGCTACGTTTTTACCCCTTCTCAGTTTTTACAAAACGTCTCCAGGTTTCGTTCCTTTCAACGGCAACCGAAATTCTGAAGATGTCTTTCAATCCCTTTTAACCCTTTTCACGGAGACCCATTGAGTAAAGAAGAAGCCATAGAGCTCGAAGCTCGCGTGGTAGAAGCTCTCCCCAATGCCGTTTTTCGTGTCGAATTGGAGAACAAACACCAAGTTCTTGCACATATCAGCGGGAAAATGCGAAAAAACTTTATTCGCATCCTTCCAGGAGACAAAGTCCTCGTGGAAGTTACACCGTACGATCTCACCCGCGGTCGTATTACTTACCGCTTTAAATAGCACAACAGCTGTTGACCCGCGGTTTCCGGGCAACAGTGTTTGGGGGTCTTCCCCGGCGAAACCAATCTTTGAAGAGTACGCGTTATGAAAGTTAGACCGTCGATTAAGAAACTATGTGAACACTGCAAGGTCGTTCGACGCGAAGGCGTGATTCGAATCATCTGCAAGAAGAATCCCAAACATAAGCAACGTCAGGGTTAAGGAGAAACTATGGCTCGTATTGCAGGCGTCGATTTACCCGTTGAAAAACGAATTGAAATTGCGTTGACCTATATCTTCGGTATTGGTCGCGTGAAAGCGCATAGCATTTTAGATCGTGCTCGCGTGGACTATGGAATCAAAGTCCGTGATCTTTCAGAAGCCCAGGTCGGTGCGATCCGTAAAGTGATTACGGACTCCGAAACAGTAGAAGGAGATCTCCGTAAAGATATTAATTTAGATATTAAACGACTCACGGATATTGGGACGTACCGTGGTATCCGACATCGTAAAAAACTTCCTGTACGTGGTCAGCGTACGCATACCAACGCCCGAACCCGCAAGGGTAAACGTAAGACTGTGGCAGGCGCCAAGAAAGCGACGGTTTAATCTATGGCTAAAGCACCGATGAACAAAGTTTCTGGGACGAAGAACGTTAAAAAGAAAGAAAAGAAAAACGTCCCCCACGGCATCGCCCATATTCAAGCTTCGTTTAACAATACGATTATTTCTTTTTCAGATGCCATGGGAAATATCCTCTGCTGGGCTTCAAGCGGTAACCAACAATTCCGCGGTACCCGTAAAGGAACTCCCTTCGCCGCTCAGGTTGCCTCAGGAATTGCTGCTGAAGCCTCTAAAGAGCACGGGGTCCGTTCTGTCGATGTTCGGGTGAGTGGTCCGGGAGCTGGTCGTGAAAGCGCTATCCGCGCTATTAATGCTGCGGGGATTGCTGTGACCAGTATCCGCGACGTTACGCCCATCCCTCACAACGGTTGTCGTCCACCCAAGCGTCGACGAGTATAGGAGAAAATTATGGCTCGATATATTGATGCAGTTTGCCGACTTTGCCGACGAGAGGGTATGAAACTCTATCTCAAAGGCGACCGCTGCTTTAAGGAAAGTTGTTCCTTTGAGACCCGTAAAGGTAAAGTCCCAGGACAACACGGAGCTGCCAAAACGAAGAAACCCACGGGCTATTCGTTACAACTTCGTGAAAAGCAAAAAGTTAAACGTATTTATGGCGTGCTCGAAAAGCAATTCCGTCTTTACTTTGCTAAAGCGGATGCCCGTAAGGGTGTGACAGGCCATAACCTTTTATCTTTTTTAGAGAGCCGACTCGATAACGTCGTTTATCGTTTGGGTTTTGCACCAAGTCGAACTGCTGCTCGACAGATGGTCATGCATGGCCATGTCATGGTTAACAGCAAGCGCGTTGATGTGCCTTCCTTTCAAGTAAAGCCCGGTTTGGCCGTAGAACTTGGGAACAAAGCTAAAAATAATGAAACAGTTAAGGCTAACTTAGAAGTCGCCGCCGGTCGCGGCATTCCCAAGTGGTTGTCTCTCGATCCCACTGCTTTCAAAGGCCAAGTACTCGCTAATCCTACTCGTGAAGACATCACGCTTGAAATTAATGAACAGCTCATCGTTGAGCTTTACAGCAAATAACTAAGGGGTTCCCATGCTAAGTCTTATTGATTTTCAACGTCCTCGTTTTTCTGAAACCACCCTTGCGGGTGAGAACGATTCGTACGGCGAATTCGTTGCTTTTCCTTTTGAGCGCGGTTTTGCGACCACCGTCGGCCACAGTTTACGGCGGGTGCTCTTGAGTTCCATTCAGGGTGCAGGCATTACCAATGTCAAGATCAAGGGCGTTCAGCACGAATTTTCGACTCTTCCAGGTATTCACGAAGATGTCACAAATGTTCTTTTGAACCTCCGTGCCATTCCTCTTCGACTCCACGGGTCTGAATCTCAAAAAATTACCCTCTCTGCCAAAGGCGAGGGCGTCGTGAAGTCCTCAGCTATTCAAACTAATCAAAATGTTGAAGTGCTTGATAGCAATATTCATATCGCTACGCTCGGCTTAGACGGTGAACTTGAGGTCGAGATAGTTGTGAGCTCCGGTCGCGGATTTATCTCTGCTGATCGTAATCATAATGATGCCTTTGGATTGGGCTATATACCGATGGATACCAATCACAGTCCAATTACCCGAGTCAACTATATGGTTGAACCAGCTCGTGTCGGCCAAAGTACTGACTATGAAAAATTGGTTCTTCAGATTTGGACGAATGGAACAGTCTCCCCTCGCGAAGCCCTTTCGGATGCTGCAATGATTCTTCGTGAGCATTATTTAGTATTTGTTCGCCAAGATGAAGATTTCCAAGAAATTGAATCCGTGCCAGCAACCCTCGCAGCGGAGACTAATTCCTGGTTAAGTAAGCCTGTCGAAGAACTTGAATTATCGGTACGCGCCAATAACTGCTTACGTAACGCCATGATTTCCACGATTGGAGATCTCGTCGTTCGTACCGAATCTGAGTTGATGAAAACGAAGAATTTTGGTAAGAAATCCCTTCAAGAAATCAAAGATGAACTCAGCCGAATTGGTCTTTCTCTTGGTATGCGCTTAGAAACTGAAGTCTAAAAGCTCGAAACTCTGGAGTCGTTATGCGTCACAATGTTGCAGGTCGTCGTCTTGGTCGAGGCAGTAATCAACGCAGAGCCTTGATGAAAAATTTAGCGATCGCACTCTTAAAATTTGAACGGATCGAAACTACTTTGCCCAAAGCCAAAGAACTACGATCTTTTGTCGAACCTTTTATCACTCTAGCCAAGAAAGATACCGTCGCTAATCGGCGCATTGTACTTTCTCGCCTAGGCAATAAAGAAGTTGTACAAAAAATCTTCGGTAGCGATTTTATTAGTCGCTTTCAAAACCGTCCAGGTGGTTATACGCGCATCATTAAGGGTTCGCATCGTCTCGGGGACGCCGCAGATATTGCACTAGTCGAGTTAGTGGATTACGTCTTACCGGCCGAAGTCACCAAGGAAGAAAAAACTGACTAAACAGTTGCTTTTATGCGAAAAAAAGCCCCTTACGGGGCTTTTTTTTTAGCTTAAGAGCTCATCCACCCGTGTGTGCTATCTTATTTTAGGGACCTATCCCAAGGAGATAATCTATGGAAAATTTATTGAAAATACTCAGTGTTCTAGAGCATGCTGCCTACGCGCTGTCTCTTTTGAGTTTTGCTGGTTATGGCTTAAGCCCAGAAAGAGGACTCTTCCTAGCTGTATTAGGTCTAGCGGCAGCCCGCTGGCAAGACACCCTAGGAAAGAAGTAGCTTCTTTATTCTTTTCTAATTAAAAAAATACTACATTAAAAAAGAGGCCAACTAGGCCTCTTTTTTAATGTAGATTTCAAATCTATAACCTTTAGATTAGTTCGATCGAATGGACTTTGAAGTCACCTCTAATTATCACTGTATGTATTAACTATTTACTTCCATACAACATCCTGAGGGTAGTGAAAAAGTATCGAAGCATATTTATTAGCGACATTCACCTTGGGACTCATGGTTCCAAGGCAGCACAATTGTGTAGTTTTCTGAAAGCCAACGATGCAGAAAATCTTATCCTAGTTGGAGATATTATTGATGGTTGGCGATTAAAAGAACGTTGGTATTGGCCCCAAGAGCATTCTAATGTCATAAGAAGAATTCTCACTGCAGCCAAACGACAGACTAGTGTTCATTACATTCTAGGTAATCACGATGAACAATTCCGTCATTGGATTAAAGATATTGGAAAAATCGGAGAAATCCACCTAGCTAACCGAATGGACTATATGGGTTTAGATGGCAAGAATTACTTAGTTGTCCACGGAGATATGTTTGACACTCTTATGCATGGCGGAACTTTCATTATTCATCTGGGTGATAAGATCTATGACATATTAATTCGACTCAATCAAGTCCTTGCATGGATTAGATCTAAACTCAATCTCCCCTATTGGAGTTTTTCAAAGTGGATAAAGCATAATACAAAACGTGCAGTTCAGTACATCGGTAGCTATGAACAACACTTGGCCGCGTACTGTGTCCAAAAAGGGTACGACGGCGTAATCTGTGGGCATATCCATGCTGCAGAAATTAAAAATATAGAAGGGGTGATTTACATGAATGATGGTGATTGGGTCGAATCCTGTACAGCGCTTGTAGAAAATCATGATAGTTCATGGGAAATAATACATTGGCCACACGCATAGTCATCCTTACTGACACCTATGACCAAGTTAATGGTGTGTCGAGAACATATAAAAGTATTGAAGCTCTTGCCCCAGACCGTTTTATTATTATTCACCCCTCACTCTTCAAGTGGATTCCAATGCCTTTCTATTCCGAAAGCCAATTATGTATTCAACCTTGGAAGGTCTGGAACTTTTTAAAAAAGATTCAACCGTGCCAGCTTCATCTAGCCACCGAAGGGGTCTTGGGTTGGGTTGGCAAGGCATACTGTAAATTTAATGGAATCCCTTATACTTCAGCCTATCATTCTAAATTTCCAGACCTACTTTATCAACTACTATTCATGCCAAAGTGCATCACTAGATTTGCTCTAAAACTCTTTCATGGTAAGTCAACAGTCGTATTGGTACCAACCGAATCCGTTAGAAATGAACTATTATCGGAGGGGTATTCTTCGCCTATGCAAGTCTGGACGAGGGGAGTAGATGAAACACTCCTGTCTTCAAACCCTAATTCTCAGCTGAGGCCATCAAAACTTAGATTACTAAGTGTAGGCCGCATCAGCAAAGAGAAGAATCTAGAAGAATTATGTGAATTATCATCGGATTACGAAATTACCATAGTCGGCGATGGGCCGCATCTCTACAATTTAAAGTCTACCTACCCCCAAGTTAATTTCTTGGGATATCGATTCGGTAAAGATCTGGCAGAACTTTATAAATCACACGATGTATTCGTTTTTACTTCTCGAAACGACACTTTTGGTATCGTTCTCATTGAAGCGCTTGCTAATGGACTTCCTGTGGCAGCGCACGATGTAACTGGTCCCAAAGATATTATTATTAATGGCTTCAATGGAATTCTTGGTGAATCCATTCGTGAGTCTGTCGAGATGGCAGCTCTTCTGAATCGAGATCAGATTCAGAGCCAAGCACGTTCTACTTGGTCTTGGATGGAAGCTCTTAGAATTATGGAGATGACCTTGAAGCAGAATTATTCTGAAGTAGCAAATGCTCGAAATAGACTAGGGTAGCCTTTATATTCAATCCGAGAAGCATCTACACATAAACTCTCCATAGCGAGTTTAATAGCATCAGGCTCACCCTCTAGTTCCATGAATGACCCAAAGGGTGTTTGATCTAAACAGGCGACAAGTTCAGGGCGTCTCCATATTTCTCTATGCTTAATCATAGTTAGAGTGGGCTCGAAACCAAGCCACCTCAAGATTTGTTCTGTACTCTGAAGATCATCTACGACGGTCTGAGCTTCGGGCCGAATCTTCAAAATAGGATGCTTCTCTTTAGCATGTTTGAAGGTTAAGGTTGTCTTTTGGTCATATTGCCTAAGACGTAACACGCAATCCGTTTCCTTTAGCGTTCCCTGTTTATCCCAAATGACTGTTTCTTCTTTCTGCATCTTGACTAGAATGTTGAAATCCAAACTACGAAGTTGTTTGCGCGCTTCTTGGATACTCGGGACTCTTAGTTTTATTTCGGTCTCGATAATAGGTTTAAACTTCACTGTTAGGCCTCAATGAAACCTAAGTATGGGAGAGAGTCTAATAGATCGCAAGAGTTGACTACCACTCATCTAATAATAAAAAGTCTAGAACCAATAAAACCTATACATAAGTCACATCTAATTAACACTAGACTTCAATTAGCGACACCTAGAGTTGTTAAAATATATGTATGAGGCTTTTAGATAGAGATATCAGTTGGCTAGCTTTTAATGCTAGAGTCCTACAAGAAGCACATGATCCATCCGTTAATCTGAGGGATCGAATAAGATTCCTTGGGATCTTCTCGAATAATTTAGATGAGTTTTTTCGAGTTCGAGTCGCAACTCTTCGAAGACTAGCCGCTGTCCAAGAAAGAGAAAAAAAATATAAGATTGCAATAGAAGATTCTGCAGAGAAGATTCTTGATCAAATACATATAATTGCTTTAAAACAGCAGAAGCAGTTCAATCTTATTTGGAGTCAGGTACTCAAAGAATTGAAGAGAAATAATATCCATATAATATTGGATGATCGTAATCTTAAAGGTGAACAAAAAAGATATATCGAAAAATATTTCATAGATAACGTACGCTCTCGAATTAATCCATTGATGTTACATCGATCTAAAGTAATACCCTATTTGAGCGATCAAAGTCTATATTTAGGAATTGTGATGAAGGCCTCACCGAGAGATCCGAAGCCTTCTTACGCATTGATTGAGATACCTCCCGGCGCATCCAGTCGATTTATTCAATTACCATCTTCTAACGGTAAGAAGTACATCATTTTACTTGAAGATATTATACGTTTTAATCTTCCTCGAATCTTTTCACATTTTCGGTATAAAAATTTCAAATCACATGTATTTAAAATAACCAAAGATGCTGAGATCGACCTAGATCAAGAGCTTAGCCTAAATTATATCGAAAGGATTGAGCGAGGTATCAAAAACCGAAGAAAGGGGAAGACCGTGCGTTTTGTCTATGACATTAAAATGGATAAGTATCTATTGAAGTTCATCAGAAATAAATTGCATCTGACTCGGAATAATATTATCCCTGGCGGAAAAATACATAACTTCAAACACTTTATGGAATTTCCAAACGTTTTCAAAGGAATACAAGAGAGACCGAGTGCCATAGTTCACCCACAACTTAGAAACTCTTTATCCGTTACAGATAATATCCTAAAGCAGGATATTTTATTACATTTTCCCTATCATCATTTCGATCCCTTGATCGATCTCCTAAGAGAATCCGCCGTTGACCCAAAAGTTCGTTCGATCAAACTTACTGTTTATCGTGTCGCTGACGACTCCAAAATATTAAATGCCCTTATTAATGCCGCTCGCAATGGTAAGCAAGTTACCGTGATGCTAGAGATCAAAGCTCGGTTTGATGAAAAAGCAAATCTAGATTGGAAAGAGCAACTCGAAGAAGAGGGAATTAAAGTGCTCTTGGGCCTACCCAATAAAAAAGTGCACTGCAAGCTTTGTGTTATTGAAAAGAATCACAACAAAGAAACCGTCCGATATGGATTTGTGAGCACAGGTAACTTTAATGAGAAAACAGCACGCCATTATACTGATCATTGCTTATTGACTTCTTCCTCTTCCATCATGAAAGATATAAACCATATTTTCGAATCTTTAGACTCACAAGAACGCAATAAAAAATCATTTAAAAAACTGAAAACACTTATAGCTTCGCCTTATAATATGAGATCACAGATCTATAAAATGATTAATAAAGAAATAGAATATGCCTCGAAGGGAAAGCCGAGTTCTATCATTCTTAAAATGAATTCGCTCAGCGATCCTTTACTCATTAAGAAATTATTCAGTGCATCCAAGAAAGGTGTTAGGGTTCAGCTGATAATCCGGGGTATATGCTGCGTTCCTAAGGATATAGGTTCAACTTTGTATCACCCAATTCCTAGAAGTATTGTTGATCAATACTTGGAACATGGCCGTGTGTGGATATTTGGAGCCGCAGGGCGCAATTCGATCTTTATATCAAGTGCTGACTGGATGGTTCGTAACTTGGATCACCGGATTGAGGTAGCATGTCCGATACTTGATCCAAAACTTAAGGCAGAAATTTATGAAATTATCTTTATTCAGTTGAATGATAATCAAAAAGCTAGAATCCTTGATTATCATCTCAAGAATGCATATTATCATCCTCCTCTATCTCTTGCAGTGCGCTCACAAAATGAAATCTTTGACTTTCTCTCTTCCAAGAACAAAGCATCTTATCTTAAAGTAACTGCTTCCGATTGAATCTTACTAAGTACAGCGGCGCTATGAGAAGGTATATTAGACTTCTCAAAGTTGAAGGATTATTCTTATCGTAAATACGGTGTCCGATAACTTGAATTACCCATGAGAGTAGAAAGATCACTCCGAGACTCAGCCATCCGAGTTGACTCGAGAACCAGCCCGCAACAACCATTAATGGAATAATGATTACGGAGGCTTTGGTGTCATGTATAAGATAGAAAACGCTGATAAGAACCAAACTCCAGTTTCCAAGCCCATATCCATTGATGTTTAGTAGATTCAGCAGACCAATCGAAGACATAAAGATCAGTGGGATCCCAAAGCAATGAATCAGGTGGTTCGTAGGATGACGATGATCATTCTGATAGCTGCGAAGCCATTGCTGGCAGACGATCGAAGGCTGAGACCAGTGCAACATAGTGAATAGACTCCTACATGTTAATCGATTGCTTATGCACGGCTCGCGCGGCTTCAGGAAAGACTTCATTGAGCGTCGGGTGAGGATACATTGTATGCATTAAGGTTTGCACAGTGAACTCGCCGCCCATAAGTGCTACAGAGGATGCAATCAGTTCAGTAGCTTTGGGGCCAATGATATGGATGCCTAGAATTTCACCATATTTAGTATCGGAAACAATCTTAATAAAGCCGTGAGCTTCGCCCAGAATGTTGGCCTTGGCCATGGGCATAAAAGGAAATTGACCCACGGCGACCTGATAGCCCTGATCTTTGGCTTTTTGCTCGGTCAACCCAATACTGCTCACCTCGGGGTCACAGTAGGTGCAGCTAGGCACACGAGTGTAATTGATTGGATGGGGTTCAATGGATTTTCCTAAAGATCGGGCGGCATGTTCCGCCGCCACAATCCCTTCATCCGACGCGACATGTGCCAACCAAGGTGTATTCACGATATCCCCGATAGCGTAGAGACCCTCTTCAGCCGTCATCATAAATTCATTGACCTGAATATAGCCTTTTTCTGTTTTTGCACGAGTCGACTCAAGCCCTACTTTGGATGTGACGGGGGATCGACCTGCAGCGATTAAGACATGACTCGCCTCAATACGGTCGTTGCATTCACCTGAGAGTTGACAAATCACTGACCCCTTTTTCTTTTCGACAGAAACTATCTTAGTTTTAACTTTGCAGTCAATTTTATAGGACCGAGTAAAAATCTTGGATAATTCAGCTCCGATTGCCTCATCTTCAATAGGCAGTAAACGATCTGCTAATTCAACAAGGGTTACCTTAGAGCCGAGGCGAGCAAAAGTCGATGCAAACTCTACCCCAATGGCTCCTCCCCCTAAAATCACTAAGTGAGACGGCAGGCTTGCGAGGTCTAAGATATGGTCGCTATTGAGGATTTGTTTACCATCTGTTTCGAGACCTGGAAGTTCACGCGGTACGGAACCTGTTGCGAGAATAATTCTTTTAGCGGTATGAACTTCAGCAGTCTCCCCTTTAACTTCTACTTTCCCAGAGCCCATTAATTTTCCGAAGCCCTTGAGAACCGTGACTTTATTTTTCTTCATTAAAAACTCGATACCCTTAGCGTTTTTATTGACGATCTTATCCTTGCGAACCACGATGGCGTTAAGATCAGCTTTCATTTTTGACGTATCCACATCGGCGATACCAAATTCACTTAGCGAAGCCATTTGCTCATATCGATGGGCACTTTCAAGCCAGGTCTTTGCCGGGATACAACCTCGCCATAAACACGTTCCTCCCAGTCCAGTATCTTTTTCAACGAGGGCTGTTTGGAGGCCCAACTGAGCTGCACGTATGGCGGCTACATACCCTCCTGGACCTGAACCAATTACGATCAAATCAAATTGGGCCATACTGATCTCCTCGACTTTGCTCTCCTAATTATCCTATAAAGGATAGGCTTTAAACGATCGGCTGACTGAGATTCATCTGAATCTGTTTTTGAACCTCGCGCCATTGTCGCCACGCATCTCGCAAGACTCGCTTTTCCTCAGCAACCTTGAGGCTCCATTCGACTTTGATTTGGGCGAATGAACGCGGGTCCTTTTTATATTGGGCTTTAACATCCTTATATTTCTGTCGACATTGCTCCATTGCACTCAAGCAAGCCACTAGTCGTTCTTTCGCATTTGAAAGACGACCCTCAAGGGGCTGCCTTAGGTCAGGCTTTGCATGAGAGAGCTTGGCCGCCAATCGTTCTTCCTGAGCGAGTACTTTTGCCTTTTGCATCTCAGCTAATGAAACCGTTCTTAGGCCATTGACCAAGCTCGTCCAACTGAGAGTTTTGAGAATCCATTTGGTAGAATCCCATTGGTACCAGCGGGCTCCATTTCGATAATCCCATTGCCACGTATGGTGAAAGTTATGAAAACCCTCTCCGTAGGTAAGCGGAGCCAGCAAGAAATTATCTTTGGCGCTTTCTCGATTGGAGTAGGTCTTGGTTCCATACCAGTGAGCCATTGAGTTGATGAGAAAGGTCGTATGGTGGGTAAGCACAATGCGGAGCAGAACACTAATGATCAAATAACCCCAAAAATGTCCTGATGCGATTCCGTACCAAAGTGGAAGGGTTGAAAAAGCCCCACCAATGAGGAAATGATTACGATGCTGCCACATGACCATAGAATCTTTTTCGAGATCGGTAACCCCAACAATGGGTTTATTTTCACTTTCCATGACCCACACCCAATGTGCATGCCAAAATCCTTTTGAAATGGGATAGGGGTCCTTGTCGGGGTCCTCAGAAAATTGATGATGAATGCGATGATCGCAAGACCATTTGAGGGCTGAATTCTCGAAACTGGCAGCGCCCATGACTAACCATAGAAAGCGGATAGGGGCTGATGCTCGATAAGCACGATGCGCAAACAGGCGATGATAGCCAGCACTAATAGCAGTACCGATGAGAAAGACCATGATGAAGCATGCAATCCATTCAGACCACACAAAGCCATTAAGGTAAAGATGAAGAGGAACTAAAACGATAGAAGCAACCAAAGTTCCTAAGAGGAACCAGGTATTGAGTGGATTCAAGGGTTTACTCATGCGCTCTCTAATCTAGGGGACAAATCTGATTTTATCTTGAATCCGTATGCCAAAAAGACTGATCATACAAAAAGATGAAAGTCATCGATAGGGCAATGGGGAAAAGGACCCAAACAGCCCCTGTGGCAGGGTATTCACCCGCGAGAGGGATACAAGTGCGGATCAGAAGCAGGGTTGTTGAAAGTGCGCAAAACCACCCCCCACTCCTTTTCTTAAACAGCAAGAGTATTAGGGGAAGTAGGCCAAACCAAGTCCATAAAAATGCGAACTTGAACTCCCAAGGATCGGCTGTTCTCCAAGGGTCGTCCAAAGGAAAACCATAGCGAGAGGATAGTCTTTCGAGTACGAGGAGCGCAATAAGAACCCATCGCCACGCCCCTGGATCATCGATCTTTGGAATATTTTTCATTATTCTATTCTGACGGAAAAACGCTTTGTGCGAAACTTAGGATATGGACAAATCTCTATTTCCAACTCGACGCCCGTGGTACCTCAAAAGTACGTCCTTGATTTTCATGGGACTTCTTTTAGGCATTATCCTTGGGGGCTTCTTTCCTTCTGATCAATATCCTTGGGCCTATCAATTTTTCAAATTTCTTTCTAAAGCATTCATCAGTCTCATTAAAAGTCTCATTATTCCCTTATTGGTAAGCACCATCATTATTGGTATAGCCCAGACGGGAGATATCAAAGCTGTAGGCCGCATGGGAGGTAAAGCACTTTTATATTTTGAAATTGTGACCACCATTGCTTTATTCATTGGACTAGGGGTGGCTAACTGGATTCAACCGGGGAAAAACCTCCCCCTTGATTTATCGGGCCATTCCGCAGTTGCGTTGAGCCAAGCCAAAAGTGGTTGGGATATTTTACTGCACGCTTTCCCATCTAATTTTTATAAACATGCCGTAGAAGGAGACATTCTACCGGTTGTTATTTTTGCGGTTCTATTTGGCATTGCGCTTACGCGCGTGGGAGAAAAAGGTAAACCAATAACTGCCTTCTTCGACTCGGTGGCCCAAATTATGTTCAAGTACACCGATATGGTGATGACACTCACCCCCTTGGGTGTCTTTGGAGCCATGGCTTACAACGTGAGTCATATGGCTGCTGGGCACGAAGTTGGAGGGATCTTTCTTCAGGGCTGGCCGGCAGTTGGCCACTTATTGAAGCAGTATAGCGTCCTTGTAGGAAGTCTATATTTGGCGCTACTTATTTTATTTTCATTGGTTTTTGTCCCCATCATGTGGATATGTAAGGTCAAAGTCTTTTCTTTCTTGAAGGCCATTAGTGATCCAGTCATCACCGCTTTTTCAACAGCAAGTTCTGAATCCGCGCTTCCTAAATTGTTGGAATCCATGATCCGATTTGGTGTTCCGAGACGCGTAGCCTCGTTCGTGATCCCAACGGGGTATAGTTTCAACCTCGATGGTTCAACCCTTTATCTTGTTCTTGCAAGTTTGACGATCGCTCAGGCAGCCCATGCAGCCGACCCCGTAGCTTTCCCCGCCATGTCCTGGGCGTCTCAACTTATGATGGTTTTTGCTTTCATGCTCACTTCTAAAGGTGTTGCAGGAGTACCTCGTGCAACCTTGGTGATTATTGCAGCGACGATCGCCAGTTTTCAACTCCCTGGTGAAGCAGGTATTGCGATGCTGTTAGCGGTCGATGAAATTATGGATATGGCACGAACGGCTATCAATGTTATGGGTAATGGATTAGCTACCGTGGTCATTGCAAAATGGGAAGGAGTTTTGGGTCAGCCTGAAACATCCGAAAACACATAAATCAGTCGATGATGAAATATATTGCTTGGGATTTTGACGGAACGCTGGCCGATAGTCGCCCACTAATTCGAGCGGGTATGTCGCATGCCCTAAAAGCGCTAGGACTCCCTGAGGCAGTGGCCATCGATTGGCTAGCATGTGTAGGACTTCCCGTTGAAGAAGGCATCATTAAAACCTTCACACCCCTCGGTCTAAAAGTAGAGGATGTGGTTAAAGCCTATCGAAGTTATCCCTATGCAGAAAACCTAGATCTCATTCATCCCTTTGAAGGCGCTCATAGTTTATTAGTAGAGCTTCAGGCGCGAGGTATCCCCATGAGTCTTGCGACTTCAAAACGACGGGTCCCCCTAGAACGCGAATTGAAACGTTTTGGCTGGGAATCTTTTTTTGATATTTATGTAACCCCCGATGATGTTCAAGCTCCTAAACCTAATCCAGAAAGCTTGAATCTGATCACTCGTCATTTCGGATGTGCTCCTGCTGACATCGTGATGGTGGGCGATACCACCTATGACCTACTCATGGCCCAGCAAGCAGGGGTTCCCTCTATTGCTGTGACGTATGGTTTTCACACCCGTGAACAGTTAAACCATGAGAGGCCTTTGGCCATCGTCAACTCCATTGAAGATCTCCGCGATGTGTTGAGGGCCTATGTCCCCTAAACTCTCGCACTTCAACGAAGAGGGTAGACCTCAAATGGTAGATGTTAGCCACAAAGAGCCAACCTCTCGTGTCTCTATCGCTGCTGGTTTTTTACAATTGACCCCAGATATCTTAGAAGTACTCCAACAGGGTTCAACAGCAAAGGGAGATCCCTGGGAAATAGCTCATTTAGGGGCGACCGCTGGAGTCAAATCGACACCCCTCAACATTAGCCTATGTCATTCATTGGTCATTGAGAGCATCGTAGTCGATCATTATCTAGACCAGGAATATCTTCGTGCATGGCTTTGCGTCACTGTGAAAGCTCATGGCAAGACGGGTGTGGAAATGGAGGCACTAAATGGAGTGACCATTGGTCTACTAAACTTGTACGACATGCTAAAAGCGGTCAGCCATTCTATGACACTAGGACCTATTCAGTTACTATTTAAGTCAGGGGGAAAATCAGGAATTATCGCTAATTCTTGGGATATTTGCCCCTGGAAACCCCCCCTAAATTTGATATAGGGAATTGCCCTATTACCAAGTAAAATTAAGGGTAGGCCATTGTTACGCTTCGCCTGAACGTTTTCGGAGATATCTTGCCTTTTTCCTTTGCTCAGACTCTGAGGGTTGCCCTATGTTTGGGCTATTTGGAGTTAGTAGGCTCAACCCCACAGGACCGAAAGATAGCCCCTACTGCCCAGGTTACGGTTCGCTCGGGGGACACTCTTACCGGGATCGCTCGTCGATTAAACGTGAGTCGGCAAGCCATTCTTGATCTCAATGATGGATTAGAGGCGAGCCGCTTACGAATAGGTCAAAAAATTAAGATTCCATCAAGTACTCAAAAATCTTCGAAGACCGCCAAAGATAAGTTTTCTCTATTGCCCTCAAAACAGTCCCTCCCCTCTCTGCCAAGTAGCGAGGTTTCCCCTCAATTAGTTTCCATTAATCTATTGGGGGTGGCTCCGAGCAATTCTGATTCAGATCCTTCATGGACCTCCACGCGTCGTTTGTTTACTAAAATAAAAAATGCAACCTTAGATACAGTAGATCTTCTCTGGCCTGTCGAAACTCGTACGATTAGTTCTGCGTGGGGTCCACGTATCCGCTCCGCTACAGTGAAACTTTCCAACGGCATTAAAAAAAGGATTCGCTATCAAGGCAGTCATCAAGGTGTTGATCTCACCGCACTCACCGGAACTAATGTTTATGCCGCGATGGATGGGACCGTCGAACGAGTGGGCCGAGACCGTAAACTTGGCAATTACATCGTGATTAATCATGGAAATGGATTTGAGACGATTTACGGCCATCACAAAAGAAACCTTGTCCAGAGAGGTGATGAAGTCGTTCGAGGTCAAAAAATTGCTGAAGTCGGTAGGACGGGTAATGCGACCGGACCCCACCTCCATTTCGAGTTTCACGCCGAGGGCGTCCCCCATAATCCACTGCCATACCTTAATGACCAAGAAGAAATACCCAGTGAACTACAAGCACGAAATGCTGAAATTGGCCGAAGCACGAAAAAAAACAACTTTTAATTCCTTCTCAGCATCATGCTCGTGAACTATGGAATCAGTATTAAAATGAATACTATCAACGTGTTAGCCTAAGTCTTTGCTTCTATTCTCTAGGTGTGTATGTTTCATAAGAAATCTAAATTTTATTACTATAGTTACGTATCCTTTCTCATAGCGGCGCTTGCTCTTGTTAGTTGTTCAGGGGGCTCGAGTTCTGATTCAGACTCAACCACGCCACCACCTACAACAAGCGTCAGTGGAACGGTGACCTATACCCGTATTCCGCTCGTAAAAAATTCGTCAGGTGTCCCCACGGGACTCGAAACGGACTCTACAAAATACCTCACGGCCCAACCTGCTAGAAATGTGAATGTCCGAGCCTATCAATACATAACCGAAACTCCCACGACAGGTTCCCCCTTTAGTTACTGGAAACTCATCTCGAATACCTATACGGATTCTTCAGGAAAATACGCCTTCAATCTCCTTCAAGGAAAGCCTTTGATGGTTCAACTTACTTCTGAGTTCACCAAGGGGAATGGGGACCCTATCAATATCATTGCGGATCCTAATGGTCTGCAAAGTGCAGTTCCGGCTCCTAAGAGGCTACGCTATACCCTACGAAAAGCTGTTGATGGAACCCCAGCAACACCCACCAATCTCTTACCTTCATCGAGTCCAACAGCTACAACGGCTACGGTCGATTTCACAGTGGGCCTGTCAGATAAATGGATCTTGTCGGACACCTCTTCAGATACATCGACAGGCATTGCTTCGGGACTTTCTGGTTCAACGATGGAAACCGTAGGGTCCGGTAGTCGCATCTTAGCGATTTTAGATTCCATCTATAAAGTGGAATACCTCTACAGTTCTCCAGTCTCATCTGAGGTCTTAGACTTACACTATCTTCCAGGACGTAGGGAGGTCCGAGGAAGTTTTGTAGACTATAACCAAAGCGGTTATCCAACAGCTTCAACCGGAAACAACTCCGCCTTCAACGCTAGCACTGGGCGCCTTCATTACTTTGGCTCTCTCGGCGGGTCGACAAGCAATGATGATGCTTGGGATGAATCAGTGATTATGGGTTTAGCAGCTCGCAATATGATGTTTAGTTACATGGCATGGGGTACCAATCTCATGAAGGGCATTTCACCCGTGATGCCGACACTAGTAGAAACACTTACCTTGACCCATCTGCATCCCATGTTGGCCTACCTACAGGGTCAGGCCGATCTGATGGTAGCCTCTGCACTCATATCCCCTTATTTTTCAGACACCTTCTCAGGAGGTATCACGGTCCGTGATATTCGAAATATTGGCGGACTCTCTTCCAGCGATAAAAGCCCCTACTCAGCTCCCGTCATTACTGCTCTCGGATGGGAAATTCTTCTCAAGGCGAATTCGATTACTTCTCCGGGAAGTCCTACTGACTGGGCTAAATTAGATTCGATTAAGACGCTAAAATATTTCGTTACGTCGTTTGACTCTCTCTCTCAAGACTGCCCAAATATCTATCGACAACTATCCCGTCTCCAAGAAGTCAAAAGCGCTACCGATTCTGTTGACCTTGCAACTATTTTCACAGATAGTGTCCTGACGCCTCTTGTCGGTTCCTTTAATATCACTTGGCCTCGTCCAGTTGTTAATACCATTCCGGTAACTCGTTTCGTCCAAGACTACAGTTCACTTAGTTATGTTTTTGGATCTCCCACGACCTTACCTTCGATCTCCTTTACGATGGTGAATGCTCAAACTTTAAGTGGCGCTTATCCTAATGCCTCAGAGGGTGAAATAGCCCTCGGTCGTATGACCTTATCAGCGGATACTGCTTACTACTTGACGGTGAACCCCTCAATCACCCTTCCTGGAGGATCTATCTTCCTCGATATTCCAACGGCAGGTTACAAATACACTTATCCTGGAACTACAAATCCTACCCGTATTGTTCTTAGGGGTAATACCGCTAGTCCCGTCATACATACTTTTTTATTCCGCATCAATAGTCCTCTGACGACACTCTCGGCGCATACCGTGACCGTGACTTTAACTCCAACTAATTAATCCCCATGCTACATGCAGCTTCACAAGCCCTCTCGAAGCGAATACCTTTCATACCCCAGGCCGCAATCGTATTAGGCTCAGGTTTGGGTTCGCTTATGAAGAGCACAGAAGCCCAGCAAGGAGTTTTAATTAGGTTCAGTGAGCTTCTAGGATTTCCTGAGCAAACCGTTGAAGGCCACACCGGTGAAATGATGTTTTGTGAACTCGAAGGTAAAAAAATAGTTTTACAATCGGGTCGCTTTCATTACTACGAGGGTCATCCGATGTCAATTGTTACGGCCCCCATGTATTTATATGCTTCACTGGGCATCCGAATGGTGCTTCATACCAATGCCGCGGGGGCGATTAATCCAACCTACCAAGTTGGCGAATTGATGATCATCAAAGATCATATCAACTTCACTGGCACGAACCCTTTAATGGGTCCTAACAATGCAGTGGGCCCACGATTTCCAGACATGTCTAATGTTTATGACCCTGAATTGCGGAAACAAATACAATCTGCTGCGTTAAAGGTTGGAAAAAAAATTCAAGAAGGTGTTTACATCGGAGTGTTGGGTCCCTCTTATGAAACACCTGCAGAAATAAGAGCTTTTAGGACTATGGGTGCTGATGCGGTTGGTATGAGCACAGTTCCAGAAGTCATTGCAGCAGGCCACGCAGGCTTGAAAGTCGCAGGTATAAGTTGTTTATGTAATATGGGTGCAGGGATGCTACCCATTCCCCTAGATCATCACGAAGTTTTAGCGGCGGGACAAAAGTCGGCTAAGGATTTTGAGAGTGTCGTTCGCCAATTTATAAAAGACTTGGTTCTTTAAGATCATTCCTCTGTACTCTCATTTCGCAACTTCTCAATGACCTTAAGGTCTTCAAGAGTGCTTGTGTCTTGATTCGAGTTTTCTCCTCGGGCTAAATCTCTCAGCAAGCGACGCATAATCTTTCCACTCCGTGTTTTAGGAAGTCCCTCAGCAAACCGGATCTCGTCCGGCCGAGCCAAAGCCCCAATTTCGCGCGTGACGTGAGCTTTTAAATCTTCTGAGGTAACAGTGACCCCTGATTTGAGGGTCACGAAAGCAACAATAGCTTCACCTTTGATCTCATCGGGTCGTCCCACGACGGCTGCCTCCGCTACACAAGGATGGGCCACGAGAGCACTTTCGATTTCGGCTGTTCCTAAGCGATGCCCCGATACATTGAGGACATCATCTACTCGGCCCATTAACCAAATATTGCCTTCGCTATCACGACGGGCACCATCGCCTGAAAAATAAACACTCTTAATTTCGCCGTGATATGTTTTCTGATAACGCTCGGGATCACCCCAGATACCTCTCAGTTGAGAGGGCCAACTCGACGTGATGACCAGAAATCCAGAGTCTTGCGAGCGCCCTTCTCGGTCTTGAATATCAATCTCGATTCCGGGTAGGGGCTGAACCGCACTTCCTGGAATCGTTGTATGAACTCCTGGTATCGGAGCAATCATCATGCCACCCGTTTCGGTTTGCCACCAAGTGTCAACAATAGGGCATCTCTCTCCTCCGACTTGTTGGTGATACCAAAGCCAAGCCTCAGGATTAATCGGTTCGCCTACGGAGCCCAAAAGCCTCAGCGAGGAAAGATCGTGCTTCTTCAAATATTCTGTACCTAGCCGAATGAAGGTCCTAATAGCCGTTGGCGCAGTATAAAAAATGGAGATCCGATATTTTTCGATCAGGGACCAAAAACGATCCGGCTTAGGGTGAACTGGATTGCCTTCATAGATAAAAACAGTTCCGCCTTCCTGAAGGGGTCCATAGATAACATAACTGTGGCCTGTGATCCAACCGACATCCGCCGTACACCAATATATATCTCCAGGTTTTAAATCAAGAACCCATCGAGTGGTTAGCTTGGACCATAAAAGATAACCAGCTGTCCCATGTTGTATTCCTTTAGGTTTTCCGGTTGACCCTGACGTATACAGTAAAAATAGAGGATGCTCTGCGGAGACACTTTCCGGATAGCCCCTAGAAACATCTGCATTATTTAAAAGATCCGACCACCAAAGATCCCGCTGGGAATTCATAGTGACTGCTTGTCCAGTTCGCCGAACGACTAAAACTTTCTCGATCGTTGGCGATTGTGCTACAGCTTGATCTGAGATATTTTTTAGGGGAAGTGCCTCTCCTTTGCGCCATCCGCCATCCGCCGTAATGAGAAGACGTGCGCCTGCGTCATTGATTCGGCTCGAGAGCGATTCGGCAGAAAATCCTGCGAAGACCACAGAATGTGTCGCACCCACACGTGCACAAGCTAAAACCGCAATGACCATCTCGGGGATCAGCGGTAGATAAATAGCAACCCGGTCTCCCCTTTGAATGCCTAAGCCACGAAGAACGGCTGCCATTTGGGTAACTTGCATTAAAAGGTCTTGGTAGGTCAGGCTTTTCTCGTCGCCCGGCTCTCCTTCGAAGAGTAGAGCGGTCTTGTGGGCCGTTGGGGTACCGATCCATCGATCTAAACACTGGACGGATGCATTGAGATAACCATCCTCGAACCAACGAGGATTTTCAAAAGTCCCACTGTAAACCGTTTGAAAAGACGTATCCCAAATGAGTTCTTCTCGGGCAAGGCGTCCCCACGTTTCTAATCGATTTCCTTTAAATTGTTCAAGAAGGAGGGCGTGTGATTGGCCTTGAAGATTTGAGGCATTCTTAAATGCCTCAGGAGGATGAAAATGACGCGATTCTGAGGATAGGCTCTCGAGATCAGACACGCTTCAGCCTTTATCAGGATCTACATTTTAGAAACGGTTTCGAAGTAGTGCGCAAAGGCAGCCATACCTCCGCCCGCTTGCTCCCAATCGTAATTTTCATTGGGGGCATGGTAGCCGTGGCTGGGCAAAGAGAGTCCGAGAAAATAGACTTCTGAGCCGAGAATATCTTCCATGGTTTTTACGGCGCCAATACTTCCACCCTCTCGCGTAAAGACACAGGTCTCCCCAAAAGCAAATTGATAAGCTTCGCGAATCGCTTGTGCGTAAGGACCTGTGACGTGTCCTTTGAAGGGCGCTAGTCCGTGTTCCTCGTGGATGACAACGTCAGGATTTTTCGATTTTACAAAAGATTTAATTCTGGCCATAGTGGAGGCTTCGTTCATGGCAGGGACCAGACGGCAGGAGAGTTTGATTTCTGCTCTAGGAGCCACGGCGCTCTTGATGCCAGGACCCGTATAGCCTCCAACTACTCCATGTACTTCCATGGTGGGCATTCCCCAAACACGCGTCAGAATTTCAACTGGATCTTGGGTTCGAACACCTTTAAGTTGATGGTCTTTCATAAATGTTTCAGTCGTAAACCCACTCACTCGCCATCCTTCTAATTCCTCAGCGGAGGGAGGTATAACCTCATCATAAAAATCTGGGATCAAAATGCGGCCCGTGTTTCCATCGACCATTTGCCCTACTAGGGTGATTAGTTCACTCAGAGGGTTACGAGCTGCCCCTCCCACTACTCCACTGTGAAGGTCATGATCAGCTGTTTCTAGGGTCAGACGAAATCCTTTCAGACCACGCAAGCCAGCAGGCGTGCTGGGCTTACCTCGAGTAATCCAAACGGTATCACTCACCACGATGGCATCAGTTCTTAATTTATCCTTGTGCTTCTTCAGGCCTTCTTCAAAATTAGGTGAACCAATTTCTTCTTCGAGCTCCCATAAGAAATGCATATTAATGGGAACACCGGCTTGATGGGCTGCGACGGCTCCAAAAAAAGCGCTCAAAGCTGGGCCTTTATCATCCGTACTTCCTCGACCCCGGTAGGTATCTCCTTGGATCGTAAATTCAAAAGGCTCGGCGGTCCATTCAGGCTCATTCGCAGGTTGCACGTCCATATGGTTATATACCGTTATGGTTTTATCAAAGTCTTGACTGAACCATCCATGGATTAGAGGATTTCCAGGAGTATCTAAGATTTCAGCATGGCCTCCATAGCGCTCAAATAGGCTCTTGGCGGCCTGAGCGCATCGCTGAATATCTTGAGCTTTTGTGGGGTCGGCACTAATGCTTGGGATTTCTACCAAGGTCTTAAGCTCTTTTTCAAAAGTAGTTCTTTGAGATTCTGCAAAAGCCTTAAGAGCTTGTCGCGTTAATAACTGTGCATCCATGATGTCTCCAAATAAAATAATTAAAGAGGGTAGGGCCCAGCTTGGCGAAGACCCGTCCACTCGGGTAACCCCAAGGCAAGATTCATGTTCTGAATAGCTTGGGAAGCCATGCCTTTCCCTAGATTATCAAGAGCCACCATAATCAGTACCTTATCGTTTTGGGTGATGACGTGGAGGTCCGCAAAATTAGACCCCACAGTGCTGAGAATACGGGGCGTTCCTTCCGTCCATCGTATGAAGAATTTATCCCTATAAAAATCCTTAAAGATCCCTGGGAGGTCCAAGCCTCTCATGGATTTGTTTTGCGTGAGCTGGATGGTAGCAAAAATGCCTCGCACCAATGAAGAGGATTGGGGGACAAATGACAAAGTAGGCCTCCAACCTTTTTCAGCACAACTGTGGAGAACCTCTTCCTCGTGTTGATGTGAAAGCATTTTGTAAGCCCTAAAATCGTTCGATCGCGTGGGGTGGTGTGTTGTGGAACTTACTGAAGATCCAGAGCCACTAGATCCCGTCACAGCGCTCACGAAAATATGTTCAGGGCGATAAGGTGCTAGCGGCAGCATCCCTAATTGGAGAGCGGTAGCAAAGCAGCCAGGATTTGAAATACGACGAGAACCTTTAATGTGTCCCGCATTAATTTCTGAAAGCCCATACGTGAAACTCGGATCAATCCTGAAGTCATGTGATAAATCGATTAAAAAAATACGCTCAGATAACCCTAGTCTTTTCCACTCATCTTCCAAGGTAGGGTACTGAGTTTTGAATTCTCCATGAGGCATGCTTGCAAAGACCACTAATTCTTTTTCATGAACGTATTGAGCCCAATCAATCTCTTCTGAAAACACTTGATCGACAAGCCCTAAGAGGTTTGGATGAACCGATGAGACAAGTTTTCCCGCATTGGCACGGGACGTACCTTCGGTAGATTCAATGCTGGGGTGTTGAGTGAGCCAACGAAAGAGTTCACCCCCACCGTAACCCGAAGCCCCAAGAATGATGGCTTTCATGAAGCCACCCTAGCGGTGGGATAACAAATATCAAAGGCAAGATCGCCGAGCGCTTTAGGATTGCTCCGCGCATTGCGAGCCGGTAGCCCCAGGGACTCTATGAATCGCTCTCCAACCCGATTATCCGTTACGGGACCCGCTATGATATCGACCTTAATACCAAATTGCTTTTGTAGCGTTTCCACGCCCCCCAAGGCTCCCACGGGATCATTAGCGCAAAGAATAAAGGCCGTACTTAATTGATTAAGATCAGGATCGCTCAGAATAGATTGAACACCGTATTCTCCCAAAATGCCATCACCCGTTTCGGCTACGATGAGATCGACTTCCATCTCGGACATCGCTGTTAATAAGGTCTTAGCGGTTGAAGCCGCCGTTTCTTTTGAAGTGCACACAATGCCGGCATCGGTAAAATCTAAAATCTCAGATGCCCCGTAGTCGCGCATGCTCAAAATATCACGCTGCAGAGAAACTCCCGTGAGTTTAACACCCCCTATTTTGAGGCCTCGCTGAGAAAAATTTTTAATAATGGCACAGCAAGCTGCGGTCTTTCCGGCATTCATACAGGTTCCTGCGATATAAACCACGGGACAATGCACGGATGAATCCCGCCGCTGGAGCGCATCCATCGAAATGTGCGCCGGTTGGCCTATGCGAGATTGAAATTCGGGAAATAGCATAACTTGCCCAAGCACTTCGAGCCGGAAAGGTGCCCCCACATCCGGGTTGTGTGATTGGCAGAGCCCCATCACGCCCCCCATATTCAACATATGTAGGGTGTCACCCACCTTCAGCTGAGTTGGCATCACACCTTCATATCCATGGAGTGCGTTGCGATGGCCCAAAGCGCCCACAACGAGATCGCTTTGATGAAGGGTTATGAGCCGACCATAAGGATCTTCGAGTTGATTGTAGGTTGATTTCTCTCCATGAACTCGACAGGCTACGACAGAACCAGGCTCTACTAAGAACTGATCCGAAAGAGTGAGGGAGCGACCAAGCTGCAAATTGCGCGTGACTGAGCCAATCTTATCGACGTGAATTCTCATGCAGACCCCTGTTTATTTTTGGGGTCTGCATGATGGTGTAGTTGTTGAGAAATTCCAAAGATCTTGGTAAATCCTAAAGCATCTATGTTCGACCAAAGAGCGTTGCTTTCGCCATATTTTGCAAGCTTAGAGTTCATAAGTGAAAAGGGCGACTGACAACCTAAAACCATAAAAGTTAGCGGCTCAATTTTCAATCGAACTTCACCGCTGACTCGTTCTTGGCTATGACTTAAAAAGGCCTCCAGATCACGGCTGAGAGGGTCTAAAAAATGTCCCTCATGGAGTAAGGAGCCATAGAGATTCCCCAAAGTCTCCTTCCAGAAAAGTTGTTTTCCACTCAGGACTAGTTTTTCAAGTTCACGATGTGCCGCGATAAGAAGATGAGCTGCCGGTGCTTCAAAACTGATACGACCCTTTATCCCTAAAATTGTTTCTCCCAGATGTGTCCCACGACCTAGTCCTAAAGAAGATCCTAAAACATTTAAAGTCTCTATCAAATCAACGGGATCCATCGCTTGGTCATTGACTCGAGTGGGTATCCCTTTTTCGAAAGTAAGATGAAGTTCCTGCGGGGCTTGTTGTCTTGAAATAGAACCCTTGGGGAAAGCGCTTTCGGGAAGAAAATCCCATGACGACAAAGTTTCTTTACCTCCGATACTGGTTCCCCACATACCCTCATTGATTGAATAAAACCCTGTCTTAGTTGGAACATGGATCTTGCGTTCAGCTAAGTAGGAGACTTCTTCTTCCCGAGAGAGGGAAAGATCCCTAATGGGAGTCAGAATTTTTGCTTCTGGATACAGGGTCCTGAATGCTACATCAAATCGAACTTGATCGTTACCCGATCCTGTTGACCCATGGGCGAGAGCCCCCACTTCAAGTTTTTTAGCAAGGGTGATGAGACAACGAGCTTGACATACACGTTCAGCAGAAACAGAGAGTGGATAGACTTGGCCACGAAGCACATTGCCGTAAATAAGAAACTTTAAGTAATGCTCGAAAAGGTCTTGTTTTCCGTTGATTAGCGTGTGAGAACTGGCACCCAGAGAATGAGACAACTCTTGGATTCGCTTAATTTCTTCAGAAGAGAATCCTCCAGTATCTACCGTTGCGGTATGAACTTCGTAACCTTGCTCCTTGAGATACACTAAGCAAAAAGTAGTGTCTAATCCACCTGAGAATGCCAACAGTACTTTAGGTGAACTCATACGCGCTCCAATAGTTTGGTGAAGAGAGTTTCGAGATGTAGCCGAGTGTCGTCAGCCCATGCATGCAAGACGTCCAACTGTTGATCGCGCAGAAGACCTTCTTCGCTAAAGTCCTTATGAAGATGCTGAAGGTACGATTCGGCGGGTTGCGCCTTGAAGTTCCCATCGAGAATCTGCTCACCAATACGCCGATAGGCTTCCCTGAATGGCAAACCTTTTTGAACTAATTGGTAGGCCTCATGTGTTGCAAAAAGCTCCGAGGTGCAAGCACTTTTCATTCGAGCTTCATGAATCTTTAGATTATTCATGAGCTCAGGAGCGAGCTGGGCAATCCCTTGTGTCAACTGGTATGAACGAACCAAATAAAACTTCTGTAACTGACTGTCGCGATGATAGCTCGATGGAAGACTGGTCGAAATATTCTCTAGGGTTGTTCGTAAACCTCGAATCTCTCGGCAGCGCCCCCGAGCCAATTCTAAAACATCCGGATTCCTTTTTTGCGGCATGATACTGCTGCCCGTCGTGAAAGAATCTGGAAGCGAAACAAATTGATATTCTTCTTGGGAGAAAATTGACAAATCAATAAAGAGTTTTTCAAAAACATTTGTAATCTGGTTGATCCAATGTAAAAAATCTAGTTGGCAACGACCGCGGCTCGACATAACATTCAAGGCATTCCGTTGTACCTCATCGAAACCCAATAACTCTGCTACCAAAGAGCGATGGAGGGGGATTGGACTTCCAAATCCTGCCGCTGCTCCCAGCGGCGAACGATTGAGTTGGCGGTAAAGATCTTTCCCGGCGGACAGCAGTTCTGTGAAACTTTCTGCGTAGGAAGCTACCCAAAAACCAAAGGTAGTTGGCATCGCCTTTCTTTGATGGGTGTAACCCGGCATAAGCGTAGATGTATAGCGACCTGACATGGAGGATAATTGCTGGCATAACGCCAGAATATCTTGGTGAAGTTCGAGAAGTTCGTAACGCATCCATAATCGTTCAGCCAATAAAATCTGATCATTACGTGATCGCCCCAAATGTATCTTTTTGCCCGCTTCTCCTAGTCTCTCTGTTAATTGATGCTCAAGGTAGGAATGCCCATCTTCATGGCCTTTAAGATCGGGAAGATGTATAGCTGATTGCTTGAGGATCTCCTCTAGGGATTTCAAAATAGCATTTAATTCTTGTTGGGTTAGGTGACCAAGGTGATGAAGTTGCCGAACATGTGCAATCGTCCCCCAGCAATCAAACGATAAAAAATTGGGATCGATCAGCGGATCTTCTCCAACGGTGAAATTTGATATCTTTTCGCTGGTCAGAAGGCCCTTCTTGGACCATAGGGGCTGGAATGTCATCAGGGTGCCTGCTGAAAGAAATGAATCGTACTGTCCCGATAGAAACGGATCCCTTCTTCGAGTTCGCTCAACAAAAGGTATTCATCAGGTCGATGGCTTCTAAAGGTATCGCCCGGCCCCACCTTGACGGCAGGAATATTCTTTAAAAAAGCCCAATCTGAAGTCGTAGCTGAGCTGGTGGGAGCCTCTTTTTTAGCCGCCTTCAAGGCAGCCCCTACGATAGGGTGCTGCGGATCAGTCCATTTGGGAAAATATCGATCAGAATGAACCATAACTTCACTTTCAAGGTGACTTTGGATTAATTGCGTGAGTGCTGTATGGTCGGATCCTGGGTTTGTTCTAATATCTACATAGAATTCACAGTGATCTGGAATTTGGTTACGCTTCAGTCCACCTTGAATTTGGGTCACATGCGCTTTCATAGCCCCTAAGACAGGGTGTGAAGGGAGGTCTAAATGCTCGAGTTTCAAAATATCTCTAGACCCTTTGGTAATTGCATTTTCAGTACCTAGCATTTGAGCATTGGCGACATGCCCACTAATACCTCGCGCTGTGCATTTGAGAATCAAGAGCCCACGCTGCGAGGATACGACACGAAGGCCGGTGGGTTCACCAACGATAGCTGCATCCAAAGGACCCAGCTGGGACAAGATCGTTCCCAGTCCTTGCCCCCCTATTTCTTCCTCGCATGATAAGGCAACTAAAACTCTCCCTGCTTCAAAACCTTCTTTCTTAAGACGCAAGGCCGCAAAGATAATGGCCGTAACGGCGCCTTTGGCATCGTTGGCCCCCAGCCCTGTTAATCGAGATTCTTTCCACTCCGGCTTGAAGGGGTCTGAAACCCAACTTGCGTTTGGGGGAACCGTATCGATATGCGAATTGAGCAAGAGCGTGGGTCCCGAGTCGGATCCCAAAGTAAACCAAATATTATTACCTACGCGCTGTGGGATGAAACCCTGTTCTTTTAAAAAGGATTCCAAAACGTCAGCCAGGATTTTCTCTTCTCCCGAAATACTGCGGATCGCAACAATCGCCTTCAGGAATTCAGCAGCGGAAATCTCAGGATGAAGATTCATGATGAAACTCCTTGTTTGGCCGGAGCCAGCATCATCGTTCCGCTTCCTTCATTAGTGAAAACCTCGATTAATAAGGCATCAGGTAGTATTCCTGAAACTAAGTGAGCTGCCTTGACGCCTGAGCCTAGAGCGCGTTTGATTGCTTGAATCTTGGGGCGCATCCCTCCAGAGATAACACCCTCTGCCTCGAGCGCATCTAATTCGTGGAAAGCAATTTGAGAAATCAAAGAAGAGCGACTGTGCACGTCTCGAAGTAAGCCGGGGACAGAGAGAAGAAAGAAGAGTTTCTCCGCTTGGACGGCACAAGCAATTTCGGATGCGATGGTATCCGCATTGGTATTGAACATGTCGCCATGACGATTACCTGTAATCGGAGCGATGACGGGAATTTTGTCTTGGTCTAAAAGATCGAAAAGAATTTCTGGATTCACCCGAACGATGTCTCCGACCCATCCAAAATCAACCATTTTTTCCTCGGCATCACCGTCGGCTTTGATCGAGATGGGTGGTCGTTGATGCGCCTCGATCATCTGTGCATCTAATCCCGTGAGTCCCACGGCTGTGACGCCCAATGATTTGAGATCTCCCAATACTAAGGGCTGTACCTGTTCCGTGAAGACCTTAAAAGCTGTTTGGAGGACTTCTGCGCTCGTAATGCGACGACCGGCAACTTTATGGATAGGGATATTGCGGCGCTGACATTCTTGATCCAACTCAATTCCACCTCCATGGACAAGGATGATACGGATAGAAAAACTCCAAAGCAATGCAATCTGTTCACATAGCGCCCGTCGCGTTTTGGGGTCTGTTAAAGTGTCACCGCTTAGTTTGATGACAAAAATCTTATGACGAAACTGACGTCCGTAAGCTGCCGAGAACTTTATTAATTGGTAAGGGTTTTTTTCAAACATGAATATAGCCTTCAAGAATGGGATAAAAGAAAATGAATCAGAGCACGTTGTATATGGAATCGGTTCTCGGCCTCATCAATAACCTTGCACTGAGGACTATCTAAAATGGAGTCATGAACCTCCACATTTCTTCTCACCGGCAGGCAGTGGATAAAAATCGCTTTGGGATCAGCTAATTTTAGATGTCGTTCGTGAGTCATCCAAGATGTGAGTGAATCCTGCGGAGGTGCTAATGGAGATGAAGGCCCCCAAGCCTTGGCATATATAACCTGTGTGTCTTTAACGGCTGACTCAAGATCATGACTAAAGTTAATACGGCCTCCGGTCTGCTGAGACATGCGCTGTGCTTCTTGAATTACTGAAGATGCCAATTCGTAACCCTGGGGATTAGCTACGGTTATGTCATAGCCCATCGCTGCAGAAGAAAGAAGAAAAGAATTGGGGACCGCTTTGGGGAGTGGTTTGATATGAGGAGCCCAAGCCAAAGTGACTCTAGGTCTAGGTACTCCAAGGTGCTCTTGTATCGTCAGCATGTCCGCTAATCCCTGACAAGGGTGTTCGCGAGCACTTTCCATGCTGATGACAGGGACACCGCTGAGTGACTTGAAAGCATGAATGACAGAATCGTGATCATCCTCGTCAGTGGATACCCCCGAGGAGAACGATCGAACTCCGATCATATCCGCTAATCGACTTATCACAGGGACGGCTTCCCGAACATGTTCGGGTTTGTTACCGTTCATGGTCGCCCCTGATTCAATTTCTAGATTCCAAGAGCCTGATCCAACCTCGAGTGCAATTGCATGACCCCCATGACGCAACATCGCTGCCTCAAAACTTAAGCGAGTGCGTAACGAAGGGTTAAAAAAGACCATCGCTAAAATCTTATTTAAAAAAATATGATCAGGTGCATGCACCTTCCAAACCTGGGCTTGATGAAGCACGGATTGGATCTCTTCTGGTGTAAGGTCTTTCAGGTGTGTGAAATGTCTCATGACTTACCCCCAAAGGCTCGGATATGTTCTACGAGAGATTCCAATGAGCTTTTTCGGACGTTAAGAGGTGGCATAAGACGCAGTACAGTTGGATCTGAAGAACCTCCGACAAGAACCCTTTGAGATAACAGATACGCTTTGAGATCGGAAGCTTTGTGCGATTTGAGGCCCAAAAGTAGACCGGTGCCTTTGACCTCGTCGATCATAGTGTTTTTGAGTGCGCTCGCTAAATACGCATGCATTTGAGTTGCATGCTCCATAAGGTGTTCATTCTGAATGATGTCTAAGGTTGCGATTAGAGCAGCGCAAGCGATGGGACCTCCCCCAAAAGTACTTCCAAGCATATGGGATTTGACATGCTGAGCTACTGCTTCTGTCATCATGAGGGCTCCAATGGGCACGCCGGACGCAAGCCCTTTTGCGCTTGTGATGAAATCCGGTCGAACCTTGAAATAGTGACTTGCAAAAGGTTGACCCATACGCCCTACACCCGTTTGTATTTCATCAAAGATTAAGAAGCAACCAGCCTTCGTACACTTTGCGCGTAAGGCTGAAAACCATTCAGAAGACGCTGTGCGAATACCCGACATACTCTGGATAGGTTCTACAATCACACAGGCTAAATTTGAAAAATCAATAGACTCTAGTGCCCGAACATCCCCAAAAGGAAATTGATGATGTTCGGGGAAAATAGACTCAAAGGCCTCAGTAATTTTGGGATCATCAGTGACTGCCAAAGCCAAAAAGGTTCGTCCATGCCAACCTCCCTGAAAACTTCCAAAGGCTTTTCGTCCCGTGATTTGGAACGAAAGTTTAAGCGCATTTTCGTTGGCCTCAGCGCCTGAGTTACAAAAAAAGACAGTATCCATTCCTGAAAATGCTATGAGGCTATCCGAAGCTTCTCGACGTATCGTGAGTTCACCCGCAGTCGAGTAAAAAATTAATTGCTTCGACTGATTATGGATGGCTTCTACAACCTTGGGATGACTGTGGCCTGTTGAACAAACACAGTGGCCTCCGTAAAGATCGATCCAAGGTTGGCCTTGATCATCAAAAATCGTGTCACCCTCACCTCGGACCATGACAAGGGGGTAGGGGGGGTAGGTGGGAAATAAAGAAGGAATCATAGGCCCTTGCATAAAAATGCATAATATTGCATAATTTTGAATAGTCTACAAGTATACGCAAACCATCTTGTTAATCCAAGATCTTTTTTGGGCCCTTCGCATGACGCCAGACCAAAAGATTCTCAGTGTTATTTCAGGTCAAGATGTGACCAGTCAGAGCCAGCTCGAGAGACTTTTGGCTGCACGCGGGATTCATTTAACACAATCGACTTTATCAAGACGCCTGAAAGCTTTATCCATAGAAAAACAACAGGGAGCATATCGGGTTGTTAACCAATCCGGAGAGAGTCTTCCCTCTGCTTCCATCATTACTGCCCCCCCCAATCTCGTCATTCTTCGGACGTCTGCAGGATTTGCTGCTGCACTCGCCTATGTGGTAGATCAGCAGATCTCTAAAGATCTGATTGCCGGAACCGTCGCGGGGGAAGATACTGTGATGATTGCTATTGCAAGCCCCCACCTGTTTCAAAGGGCGGTTAAAGAGATCAAGACTCTTCTTAAACTTAGGGACTAAATAGTCCGACTTGAGGTAGACATGACTTCGAAACATATCAAAATGACTTGGGCGAGTCTCACCCTCTTACTTTCTCTCCTGGTGGGGATGGGTATCTCTGTTTCACAGGACGGTACCAGTTTGTCGATCCTATCCAACACGGTCCCTTTAGGTTCCGAAGGGGTGAATGCCCTAGCTTTCACTTTTATGATGGGGTTTATCAAATGGGCCAATCCCATCCTGTATCTGTTTGTTGGCATAACTATCATGGATGACCATACGCAAGCCAATAAATTATTACAGCGCTACGTAGGATTTTTTAAAGGCCTTTGGGTCAGCCTTAAAGAGGGCCTGTTTTATACCCAATTACTTCTCCTTCCCTTATTTATTTTTGCCCTTCGGTTTTTTCCAACCGATGATCTTTATGAATTGCTAATTACAAATGGAATCTGCTTTCTTATTGGGATTCAGTATCTACTTTGGTACACCATCCTTGCACGAGTAGTGAAACATTCAGGGCTATCGATTTTTCTTGTTCTTTTATTAGCTGAACTATCATTACGGGGGGGATTTCTGGTTGATTTTGGGGAACAAATCGGGCTCAAGGCCGATACGGTCCACTTTTTGTCTCTACTTCTGCCAGCATTACCCATCCTCTTTGTATCGATGGATATCTTCAACGGCACTACTTCTGTGATCGCCCTCGGGGCACCGCTATTCCTGGCTCTCTTGGCTTTATTCATCCCTAAAATAAACTAGCGAATGACATTACTCGCATTAAAGAGAGGGACGTAGACCGCCAAGAGGAGTCCTAAAACAACAACTCCCATAAAAACAATCAACACGGGTCCAATGAGATTGGTCACGGCTACGGTAGCTTTTTCGATTTCTTGATCAAAAAAATCAGCAACGTGATCTAGCATTTCAGGCAGAGCCGAACTGCTTTCACCCACTCGAATCATTTCTGAGGCAAGGGGATCGACAACGTCGCTCGATGAAATAGATTGATGTAACGGAGCCCCGGATCGAACTTCTTCGGTTATTAAAGTAAGGCGTTTTTGTAATTTGGGACTTGGGCAAGTCTGCGAAACAATCTCAAGCGATTGCACTACGGGCAAGCCACCGGATAGTAAAACCCCTAAAGTGCGACAAAAAACAGAAGAATGATACATACGATACAAACTTCCAAGTTTGGGAATCCTAAGGAGTATTTTCTCTCCTTGCGTTTGACCGGCAGGAGTTACCCAAAGCCAACGCACTAATGCTACCAATGACAAGAGAAGAAGGATCTGAAGCGAGAAGGTGGATTGCAAAAAGCTAGCTAATGATAAAAGGGCTTGGGTCATCCAAGGGAGTTCGATATCACCACCTGAATAGAAATCGGCAAATCGAGGCAGGACAACATTCAGGATCACACCGATGGCTAGAAATAGTACGATGACCAGGAAAGAAGGATAAAAGAGAGCCTCGAGGATCTTACGCTTACTGCTTTGGGCGAACTTCTGAAAGCGGAGCCACCGATCGAGGACCTTGGGAAGCGATCCGCTCTTTTCTCCTGCGACAACATTGCTTTGGTAGACCGGAGGATACCCACCCTGATGCGCAATCGCTTCTGAGAAAGAAGACCCTTCCTTGATGTCCTGAATCACGTTCTGTAGAGAATCCCTTAGATTAGGATCTTGACCATGATCTTTGAGAAGTTCTAGAGATTGGAGAAGTGGTATCCCTGCCTTCAGGAGAGCTAGTAATTCTTGATTAAATAGAATCAGCGACTCTATTTTGATTTCTTTAACGCGTCGACCGGTTCCTTCTTTCTCAACACTGAGAACAAAAAATCCCTCTGCTTTGAACAGAGCTTCGATTTCCTTAGGCGCGGAAGCCTCGACGACTCGCTGGAGGGTATCTCCTGAACGGGTCGTATACTTCACCTTAAATTTCATAGAGATTCCGAACTTCAGGAAATCGAGATTTAAGCGTAGAAACCTCGATAGTGCATGGCTTCTGTCACGCGATCAAGGGCTAGGATATAGGCTGCAATACGCGGGTTAGTCTTATATTTCTCTTGCGTCATGGTCACGCTTTCAAAGGCGTGAACCATATACTCCGTCAAACGCTCATTTACTTCTCGTTCGCGCCAATAGTAGCCTTGACGATTTTGCACCCATTCGAAGTAGCTCACAGTGACTCCGCCAGAATTAGCGAGAATATCTGGGACGACTAAGATATTTTTATCTTGCAAGATCATGTCAGCCGCAGGCGTAGTAGGTCCATTAGCACCTTCGACGATGACCTTAGCTCTGATCTTCGATGCGTTGTCCTCGGTAATTTGGTTTTCAATAGCTGCTGGAACTAAGATATCCGTTTCTAACGTGAGCATTTCCTGAGGATCAATTGGATCGCATTCTTTGAATCCAACAATACTCCCCTTATTGCTCTCTATATATTTGAGTAAAGCGGGTATATTAATCCCTTTTTTATTTTCAATCGCACCATTGATATCGCTCACGGCAATCACTTTGATGCCGGCTTCACACATTAGTCGGGCAGTTTGAGAACCGACGTTTCCAAATCCCTGGATGACCGCTGTTGAACCCTCTAGGGTCCGGTTCATTTTTCTCATAGCTTCGCGTGCCACAATCAGAATGCCTCGTCCTGTAGCTTCCAAGCGGCCCTTGGATCCTCCAAGGCTAAGTGGCTTCCCTGTGACAATGCCTTTTTCCGCATGGCGAACATGCATGGAATAAGTATCCATGATCCATGCCATTGTTTGTTGATTGGTACCTACATCGGGGGCTGGAACGTCTCGGTCGGGACCGATGATATCCATAATCTCAGAAATATATCGTCGTGTTAATCGTTCCAATTCTCCTTGGCTCATTGTTCGAGGATCACAGAGGACACCTCCCTTTCCTCCACCAAAAGGGACATCGACTACCGCACATTTCCAGGTCATCCATGCTGCTAAAGCCTTCACTTCATCCAAATTGACATGAAGATCAAAACGAATACCGCCTTTTGCGGGACCTCGAGCTGTGTTGTGGTGCACACGGTAACCCGTAAAAACTTCCCATTTTCCACTATCCATCTGGACAGGGAGGCTCACGATCATGCTTCTAGCCGGAGCCATGAAGACTTTGAAAAGGTTATCTTCGAGTTTGTAAATATCGGCAGCCTGCTTGAGGCGGTTTTGCATTGCTTCAAAAGGATTAATAATATCGGTCATTAGTCGGCCTCTTAAGATTTCTTTGCTTTCTATTAGTTTAATGGGTTCGGAGGAACTTCTTCGGGAATTTCGATTTTCGGGGCATCTTTCCACAGGTTTTCTAAGGCATAAAAGCGACGCATCTCTTCATTCATAACGTGGAAAACTAAATCGCCAAAATCGAGCGCAACCCAATTTCCTTCTTCCATTCCCTCGACTGCTAGGGGGTATTCTCCGAGATCTTTAAAATGCTCTGAAATAGCGTCAGCGATGGCTCGATTCTGACGATCACTTCCGCCCCCTAAAAAGATCATGAAATCTGCAAAGCCTTGGAGGGGCTGAAGATTTAATACTTTAATTCGGAAAGACTTTTTAGATTGTGCGGCTTCTATAGCCCCACGAAGTCTGGTCGGCAGCGATAATAGGGACTGAGTCATGGGACGTAAAGCCCTTGATCGAGAACGAAAGATAATACTTCAGGCTTGAGCCCCTGGGGCGTGCGACCTTCTCGGAGTTCATTTCGAATAGCCTGGCTTGACCAACGGAGTTCAGTACCAGGAAGCACTTGATGGGGAATCGACACATCCCCATAGGAAGTACTATCGGGCCTAGAGGCAACGGCTAAGTGGCATAGAGCCAAAATGGACTCCCAGTGATGCCACTGCTTGAAGCCCACCAATGCATCCGAACCGAGGATCAGCACCCAAGAGTTATGAGGTTCTTCTTCGCGAAGACGCCTTAGGGTGTCCAAGGTGTAACTAGGCTCAGAACGATCAATTTCTATTTTAGAAATGCTTACCCTTGGATCGATATCATGGAAATTCAACTCCACCATTTTGAGTCGCTGAGTCGCTGAAACAAGATCAGGCTCCTTGTGGGGCGATGTATAGGTCGGAATGATGCGAAGTTCATGAAGGTCAAGATGTTGTAAGGCAAGTTCGGCTAAGCGACGGTGTCCTAAATGGGGAGGATTGAAGCTGCCGCCAAATATACCGACACATTGCGATTTCATCAGGGCACATCCGTCTCATGAATATCTTTGAAAATCGCAAGCATTAATTCCCGAATACCTTCTCCTGTAGCGCAACTGACTAGACGTGGGGGCTGCTTTCTTTTCTCACAAGCTTGCTGAAAGTATTTTATGTTGGAATCATCCTGTGCTGCATCCATTTTATTGCCAACAAGCCATACCTTTTTTTGCGAAAGCGGACGACTGAAAGCCTCGAGCTCTTTTTCGATGATCTCAATGGCCAAGTCGGGTCGACGCGTGGTATCGCTTAGATCGACGATATGAATAAGCATACGTGTACGTTCGATATGACGGAGGAACTTGATTCCTAGTCCAGCTCCTTGGGCTGCGCCTTCAATCAGCCCTGGAATATCGGCAATCACAAAGCCGTCAGTGGCCTCCGAGCCAAAGCGCTTGATGTCGACAACCCCCAACTGTGGCTCTAGGGTGGTAAAGGGATAGTCGGCTATCTTGGGCTTGGCGGCACTGACGAGACTCACTAGGGTGCTTTTCCCAGCGTTGGGAAATCCGACCAAGCCCACATCAGCAATCATTTTAAGTTCAATATCGAGCGTGAATTCTTGTCCAGATTCGCCTGGTTGATGATGGCGAGGTGCGCGATTGGTACTCGATCGAAAGCGGGCATTACCCTGGCCCCCTCGGCCTCCTACCGCCACGCATAAAGTCTCTCCATGGCTTAAAATTTCTCCTACCTTATTGCCTGTCATTTTATCTACCAAGACCACACCTAGAGGCATATCTAAATAGATATCTTCGCCCGCCTTACCGCTACGCATGGACCCCTCGCCTTTGTGGCCAGACTCGGCTGAGAATTTGCGTGCATTTCGATAATGATTTAGCGTATTGAGATTTCGATTGCCTCGGATAAAGACAGAACCTCCTTCGCCTCCATCCCCCCCATCAGGACCACCTTGGGGAGCAAACTTCTCTCTTCGAAAACTGGTAGCCCCGGGCCCCCCGTGACCTGCGGTGACCTCAATTTGTATTTGATCTAGAAACATAGAGGAGAATCAAAAAAAATGCGCAATCGCCTTAACGGGATTGCGCATTGAATGTATGGAGCGAGATTAGGAATCCTGAGGATCGACATGGACGAAGCGGCCATGCTGTCCTTTATCCTGAAAACGTACTTTACCGTCAACTTTTGCAAAAAGTGTGTGGTCTGTTCCCATCCCCACATTGATGCCCGCTTTAAACTTGGTGCCTCGTTGACGAACAATGATGGAACCGGCAGGGACAAGTTCTCCTCCGAATTCTTTAACGCCTAACCGCTTCGATTGGGAATCTCTCCCATTTCTAGTCGATCCGGCGCCTTTTTTGGTAGCCATGGCTTACTCCTCGATTATGATTTGATACTTTTAATACGAACTTCAGAAAAATTCTGACGGTGACCCTTGGTGCGCTGATAGGTGGTCGTTCTTTTCTTTTTATAGACTACGACTTTCTTAGCTTTGCCATCGCGAATGACTTCGCCCATGACTTTAGCTCCTTGGACGAGAGGGGTCCCGATTTGAACTTTAGCGCCATCCCCGACCATTAGGACCTGGTCAAATTCAACCGTGCCCTTGGTTTCTAGAAGTTCAAGGCGAAGAATGTCACCTTCGGATACTCGATATTGCTTTCCACCAGTTTTGATAACTGCGAACATAGACAACCTCACGAATTGAACCGGCGTGGAGGCGGCATTCCGAGGGAAGCGCTTAGGGCCTCGTACCAAGCAGGTCTAATAGAATCTCAGAAATTTGACCCGATGACAAGTAAAAAGTCCTCTTATGACCCCAGAGGAGTGAGAAAATAGGGGGTATGGGTAAAGACCTTAAAGATTTTATAAGCCGCCTCGAAGGCGAAAAAGAATTGCACCGAATTCGAGTGGAAGTAGATCCCTATCTTGAGATGGGCGCCATCGCAGAAAAAATAATGAAGTCTCCCCATGGGGGGTCTGCACTTTTATTTGAAAAACCCAAAGGTCATACTATTCCCGTTCTGATGAACATGTATGGAAGTGCCCATCGAATTCAGATGGCGCTAGGTGTCGACCAAGAATCCCGAGGGCTCGACGCCATTGCAGATCGTATTAAATATCTCATTCAAGAAGCGATGCCCAAGCAAGGAACTTCTTTCTTCGATAAGCTTGCCAAGCTTCCGTTGCTTGCTGAAGTCGGAGAGTGGATGCCGCGAACTGTTTCGGCAGGAGCCTGCCAAGAAGTTGTTTATAGGGGAGATGAGGCCTCTTTAGATCTTCTGCCCATTCTGACTACGTGGCCCGAGGATGGAGGGCCCTACATTACGTTTGGAATGTCCCATACCAAAAATAAACAGACGGGCCACCGTAATACAGGACTGTACCGTCTTCAAAAGAAAGATTCGCACCGACTAGGTTTTCATACTCAACTCCATCACGATGGAGCTCGTAATCGTCATGGCTATGATCAAAACGAGAAGATGCCGGTCGCCATTACTCTCGGGGGAGACCCTAGTTTGCTTTTTGCAGCCTCGGCCCCTCTTCCTCCCTTTCTGAGCGAGATGATGTTTGCGGGTTTCTTGCGCCGAGAAGGCGTGGAAATGGTGAAATGTATTACTCAGGATTTAGAAGTGCCGGCTGACTCAGAAATTGTGATTGAAGGTTATGTAAATCCAGGAGAAAAAGAGACTGAAGGACCCTTCGGCGATCACACAGGCTACTATAGCTTGGCGGATCAGTATCCGGTCATTCATGTCACCGCCATTACCATGAAAAGAAACCCCGTGTATCCTGCCACCATTGTTGGCCGCCCCCCCATGGAAGATGCTTATTTAGGTCTAGCCACCGAACGTATTTTTCTGCCCTTAATTCAAATGGTCCACCCAGAAATAAAGGACATGCATCTTCCACCTTTTGGCGCATTTCATAACCTTGTGATTGTCAGCCTCAAAAAAGAATTCCCAGGTCATCCTCAAAAAGTCATGAATGCTATTTGGGGAACCGGCCAACTCATGTTTTCTAAATGTGTCGTCGTCGTAGATGACGATATTAATGTTAGCGATTTAGGTGAAGTTCTATTCCGGGTAACGAGTAACGTGGACCCCAAGCGGGATTTCCTCTTTTCCGAGGGCCCCCTCGATGCTCTTGATCATTCATCGGATCGGTTTGCTTTCGGAAGCAAAGTTGGAATTGATGCCACACGAAAGAATTCCATCCACGACCAATTTAAAAGAGAATGGCCTAAGGACTTAACTTTTCCCGAGGAGATTGAAAAGCGCGTTAAGCAGCAATGGTCTGATTACGGTTTCTAGGAAAACTATTCAGCGCTAGAACCTTCGTCTTGCCGCTCTTTAAGTCGACCGGATTTGCCTAATTTCTCTCGCAAGAAATAGAGTTTAGCTCGGCGGACTTTTCCACTTCTAAGAACTTCTAATTTATCAATGCTGGGGGAGTGAAGAGGAAAAATACGTTCCACACCTACGCCGCTCGAAATTTTACGAACGGTAAACATGGTGCGCATACCATCGCCCTTCAAGCTAATGACAACACCCTGAAAGAGCTGAACGCGTTCTTTTTCGCCTTCTTTAACTTTGACGAAAACCTTGACGGTATCGCCGGGCGTAATCTCCGGTAGCCCTTTTTTAAGGAGGACCTTTTCGATTTTATTCACAATATTACTCATCTAAGCTCCTGGTCAGAGGTTCTCAGGGGAACATGACTCATAAAGGTCAAAATGACCGAACACTCAGTTTACCTCAATGCCTAGGATTATCAATTAAAAAAGGCTATAAAGATGCAGAATCCCTGATTAAACAAGTGGCCACCCACTCCAGCCTTTCGGCATAGGTGTGCCTTCTGTTTCGGGGTGTTCGATGCACCAAGCCAGCCATTGGGTCCGGAGATCTTGATTACAGATTCGTTCACGTAAGTATGAAGTCCATAAATCGGGTCGCTTGAGTTGAGTTTCTCTCATCGCTTTCTCGAGCCGCCAGCGTCGAATCTTTTCATGGTCACCGGATACTAAAACTTCAGGGACCGAATGACCTTCAAAAACTTCAGGCCGAGTGTAGTGGGGATGATCCAAAAGCCCTTGCACAAAACTGTCTTCATGAGCTGACAAATCATTGCCGAGTACGCCGGGCAACCACCGGACTAGGGCATCGATCAATACGAGGGCAGGCAATTCTCCTCCACTGACCACAAAATCACCCAAGCTAATTTCCTCGTCCACTCCCAGCCGTAGGGCTCGCTCATCCACCCCTTCATAGCGTGACGCAATTAAAATAAGATGATCATATTTCAAGAGGCTCTGAATTTTGTCATGCGTGAGCGGCGTCCCCTTGGGTGAGAAGTGGATCACTCGTGAGGAAGAAGATTTAGGAATCGAACGCAGAGCTCTCAAAAGAATCTCGGGACGTAAAACCATCCCTGGGCCTCCGCCAAAAGGAGCGTCATCAACGTGCCCGTGGATTTTATCTGAAAATTGCCTAAGAGAATGAACAGTGAGCGTATGACCCAATTCTCTAAAGGCTTTTCCAGTGAGTCCTGTCTTGGCTAGCTCAAAGAATTCTGGAAACAGAGTTAAACAGTCGAATCGCATCTTAAAGATGATTTCACCATCTCCCTAGGGATCTGTCTAATTCAATCTTCTTCTCGAACAAGTTGACCACACGCTCCCGCAATGTCTTGACCCCGAGATCGGCGCACACTCACAATCAAGCCCGTTTTAGCAAGGATTTGACAGCATTGAGAAATACGAGAATCACTAGGGGTTTCAAACCCCGATCCTTCGTGGGGATTGAAAGGGATTAGGTTGATTTTACATGGGATATCTTTGGCAAAACGGAGTAGTCCTTGCATGTCCGAAGGTCGATCGGTTGCATCCTTGAGTAAGACGTATTCAAGAGTGACCCACTCTCGAGGACCCAAAGGGAATCTTAGAATAGATTCTTTCAGCGCGGATAGATTCCAAACTCGATTGACCGGCATTATCTTGGATCGGTAATCATCCTGAGAACCGTTGAGAGAAATCGCAAGCTTTGGTCGGGAGGGAAAGGTACCTAATCGATCAATACCCGGAACTAATCCAGAGGTTGAGAGTGTAATGCGCTTGGCGGCAATACCGAGCCCCTTGGGATGACTTAAAAGCTGGAAGCTTTTCATGACATGGTCTAGATTATGGAGGGGTTCTCCCATGCCCATGAAGACTAAATTTAAAGGAATGTCAGTGGGCCTTCCTGTGGTTTTATAGCCGTGATGTTCAAGCATCCCCAGCACTTGTCCGACAATCTCTCCAGCCGTTAAATTCCGCTTGATACCCATATCGCCCGTTGCACAAAACGTGCAACCCATCGCGCAACCCACCTGGCTTGATAGACAGAGGGTGATGCGATTGGGGTAAGGCATAAAGACACCCTCGATCTCTAAGCCATCACGAAGCTTAAAAAGATGTTTAGTGGAGCCATCCTGTGAAGATTGACTGAGGGTAATGCTCGGATAATAAATGCTGGTTTGTTCTTCGAGGGCTGTACGGAGAACTTCAGGAAATGTTGAAAATTGAGACCATGTACTCCAACGCTGTTGGTGGACACCCTGAAAAAGCTGATCTCCACGGTAAGCAGGCTGCCCCAACCCCTTCATCCAGTCAACGCATTCTTCTAGACTCCAGCCAAGTAAGTCAGAACGTCGTATTTCCCCATTGAGTTCTGGGGCGGGTTGATCCCAAGCAGAGGACATACGATTTAGTCGGGAAGAATGCGGAAGGATTTTAAAAATTGTTTATCATCTTCAGACCAAGAACCTTCAGAATGATCGTTGACACGAGGAGGTAAGTTTATTGGTTCCATGTTTCCCAATTCAGAAGGAACCCCTCGGGTTTCTTTTTTTCGTAAAGCTACAGTAGCTTCAAGCATCATGACTAAGTCGAACTCATGAGCTTGAATGTCATGGATAAGCTCTTTACATTTCGGATTCTCAGCCAAGGCTTCCATGAGAGAATCTCCTAATTCTTCGACGAGATGCTTTACATTTTCGGGCAGTTCCATAAGAGCTCCGTCTTTCATTATAGATCGGTCGCTCGGAAGGTCCGAGCCTATCTGAGCCTGAAAGGCTTAACTGTCCAATTCTAATTTAGTGATACTGGTTCCCAGTTCAATTAAGCGGTCTTTTGCTTTGCGTCCCCAATCTGAATTAGGATAACTTTCAGTCAGTTTTTGATAGTAAGTCTTAGATTCTTTGATGTACATTTCTCTTTGTTGCCCGATCCAGTCTCCCAGGGCTTTCAGAGACTTCTCTTGATCAATTTGAGATACATCGTCCCAAATGTCCTTACCCAAGGCATTGAGTTGTTCTTTTTGGTAAGCTTCAATTTCCAAGGCGGTAGGAGCTTTTTGTCGCAAAGCTTCCGCTAGATAATAGTAAGCCCTCTCCAAATCCGCATAATCCGCATATTGTTCGAGCATCATTTTAAGCCGTCGTTCAGCCCCTGGAAAATGGTAGGTATTGAGATAAAGTAAACCCACAACGAGTTCGTGTTCGGCTAAGCGTCGATTGCATTGATTCATTTTTGCTCGCGCATCAGAGGTGTAAACAGAGCCTGGGGCTTCGGCGATTAATCGCTCGAAACTCTTGATGGCTTTTCGGGTTGACGCTTGGTCGCGTTCAGCATTCTCAATAGAGGCATATTGGCATAGAGCAATCTGATACAGAACGTAGTCCTTAGATTCACTTCGTGGGAAGTAATTGAGGAAACTCGCATACTCTACTTCAGCTTCGGGATAACTCGGGTTATCTTCAAAGAAAAAAGAGTCAGCCATGAGAAGCTTGGCCTTAGGGAACTCCTTTGAGCCTGGAAAGTATTGTTCGATTTGTCTAAGGGACGCTCTAGCCTCCGTCCACTTACCGGAGCTTGCTGCTTCTTGGGCGGTATGAAAGAGCTCAGCAGCATTCACTTTTTGAGGGTCAAAGGTGGCTGTGAAACCACACCCGATCATGCAAAGACCAATCACAAGACTGATAAAGGCTTGGGATTTGTTTCTTTTCAACATTCTTCGACTCCAACCAAGATCAACAACATGCTTCATCTATATAAGTATGGCGTATCTTTCTTAAGTTCCCAAAGGCACTAGGGTTTAGGCAAGCTAGGACTAAGGCCTCTTTTGTGTCTCGAAGCGTTAAAGTAAATAAAGATGATGAGTGGATTGGCATGGATTTAGACAGCCTTATTAGGGCCAAAAACGAATTGAAGCCTCGGCTCGATCAGCTTAGGGTCTACCTCAAGGCAGACGCCAAAAATTTAGAACTTACTTCTATAGAAACACAAACCCTAACGCCTGGCTTTTGGGATGATTCCAAAAAATCCAAACCTCTCCTAATGCGTCGTGCATCCCTCCTGGCCGACATTGAATTATCGAAGCGTCTGATAGATGCTTTATTGGACCTTGAAGATGCCATCGAACTTTCTAAAGAGGACACTACTCTATTCCCAGAAGTTGTACGACTAGAGGAAGCTATTCGAAACCTGGTCCAAGATTCAGAATTACGTATGATGCTGAGTGGTGAACTTGATGGCAACAATGCAATCTTATCCATCAGCCCTGGAGCCGGAGGAACCGAGAGTTGCGATTGGGCGGCCATGCTCCTGCGTATGTATCTTCGGTTCTGCGAGTTAAAAGGTTGGGCTGTTGAGATCCATGATCTTCAAGATGGTGACGAAGCCGGCCTAAAGGGGGTCACCTTATCCATCAAAGCCCCTTATGCCTATGGGTATCTTCGTGCCGAAGCAGGCGTTCATCGTCTTGTGCGTATTTCTCCTTTTGATTCTGCGAAGAGACGTCATACGAGTTTTGCCGCTGTGTACGTGAGCCCCGAGCTCGATGAAACCGTTGATATAGAAATTCCAGAAAAAGATCTAAGAATTGATGTTTTCAGGGCCAGCGGCGCGGGTGGTCAGCATGTGAATCGTACAGAATCTGCTGTCCGCTTCACTCATCTACCTAGCGGTATCGTCGTGAGTTGCCAAAATGAGCGATCGCAGATTCAAAATCGAGAGACTGCTTTAAAAATTCTTAAAGGACGTATTTACGAATTAGAACAAAGAAAGCTTTTAGAAAAAATTGCCCAAGCCAGCGGAGAAAAAGCCGATGTTGCTTGGGGAAGCCAGATTCGAAGTTACGTGTTAGCTCCCTATCAACTCGTTAAAGATCACCGAACGGGGGTCGAGTCTTCTCAGACCCAAAAAGTTCTCGATGGAGATATCGAGCACTTTATCCGTACCCAGCTTTTAGCTAAAGCGTCACGGGCCTCCTCTTAGCGGCATCAAAGATTTTCCTAGGCTCTATGAATCCTTCTAAATCCCTCAAGATACAAACGCACTGTGATTTATGTCTTTCGACTTTGGCCGAGGGAACGACTGAAAGAACCTATCAGGGCCAGCACTATCTTTTTTGCTGCCCCGCCTGCGCCCAAGTCTTTAATATTTTAGGCCCGGATGAAGCTCGACGGCAAGGACCTTCGCTTAAGGCCGGTTCGGGTAATAGCGTGCTGCCCGCAGGTCCCTATAATGAAGTGTGGATTAAAGTCGACGGCCTAGTATGTAGTGCATGTGCCCCCTTGATTGAGGGTCTCTTGCAGCAAGATCCGGGAGTCGTCAGGGCTATGGTCGAGCCCATCACGGAAGTGGCGCATATTATCTTTTCACCACAACTAACAAGACAAGATGCATTGACTCAGCGCCTTGATCGGTTTGGATTTTCCGCTCAAGAAGTGAGTCCCGATTTACAAGAGAGTAAATCGATTCATGAAGCTGTGAGATTGGTCTTGGCGATTGTGTTGGGTGCTAACGCCATGATGAACGCCATGGTGATCTACGCCGCTTATGCCTTTGATGCGGGACAAAATTGGCTGAGCAACCTGGTCTTTATGGAAAAAATATATGAACCCAACCCTATTCCAGAAGGGGTTCGTGGCGCCTTTACTTTAGTGAGTGGACTGACCGCGCTTCCCTTATTGGTCTATTGCGGATGGCCCATTTTTCTCAATGGCTTTCGTCGTCTTAAGCTAGGCCAGCCGAACACGGATACCTTGGTTGGATTTGGTGCTTTAGTCGCATTTATCGTGAGTATTTATTCGGCCCTTATTCTTAAAACACACCACGTCTACTTCGATACGGCATCGATGCTAGTAAGTTTGCTGATCATCGGACGTTCGATTGAAAAAAATTCAAAACAGAAGGCTCAGCGTTTTATTCAGGGACTTTTGATGGCTGAAACAAAAATGACTCAACGATGGCAAGAAGGTGAGTGGGCTTCTATTTTAGTTTCCGAAGTTCGCGGGGGAGATCGGCTTCGTGTAGTTATGGGCGAGCGAGTCCCTGTGGATGGCACCATTCATGAAGGTGAAGGATGGATTGATACATCCACGTTGACCGGTGAAGTCTTACCTCGCGCTATACAAAAAGATCAAGAGATCTTTGCTGGCTATCTTTGCCAAGAAGGTTATATTGAGATGCGCGCTACGCTCGTAGGACAAGAAACTGTCCTCGCTACTATTCTTGACCGGGTCAAGAGAACGCTTTCCAGTAAAACAGACGTTCAACTCTTAGCCGATCGCCTCGCCGCTTGGTTTTTCCCTTTGGTGGTTTCACTATCACTCGCCACTTTCTTTTTGGCTTGGGCACAAGGACATGAACTGTCAGCTTCCCTTATGGCAGGTGTTTCGGTCTTAGTGGTGGCTTGCCCCTGTGCGCTAGGTCTCGCCACCCCCCTTGTACTCGTTAATGCCGTAGGGGAAAGTGCCAAGCGAGGTCTTTTATTAAGAAGCAGTGAAGTCCTTGAAGCAGCGGCCCACATCAACCACGTCATTTTTGATAAAACAGGAACTTTAACGACGGGACAGCTCCACATTAGTTATTCAAAATTTGAACAGATTGATGAACGGAAGGCCTATCAATTAGCGGCTTCACTTGAACAACTCAGCACGCACCCTCTTGCCCAAGTTTTTTTGAGATCTTTTCGACACCACGATCAAGAAGGGCTCATTCTTCCCGTGGGGTCATGGAAGCAAGAGGCGGGCCAAGGCTTAGAAGGAATGATTGATGGACAACACATTCATATTGGACGTCCTTCTTGGCTAAAATCGATGGGCATGCAGATTGATCACTTGTTACCTTCTCAAGATTCTTATGGCTCTCAAGTGATGCTTGCGCTCGATGGAACCCCCTACGCCTATTGGGAATTTACTGATCGCATTCGCGAAGATGCCAAGGAGATGATTCAATCGCTTAAACGAAAGGGAATTCAGATATGGCTTTTAAGCGGCGATCGGTCGGAAGCTTGTCTTTGGTTAGCGAAGTCTGTTGGGATCCCACCGCAACGCGTGATGGCCGAATTATTACCCCATCAGAAACAGGAAAAAATTATTGAACTGCAAAAATTAGGCACTGTGGCGATGGTGGGCGATGGCATCAATGATGCTATTGCCATTTCTCAAGCCAATGTAGGCATTGCTATGAGTAACGGGTCCGGCGTTGCTCTCGAGAGCGCAGGGGTCATTCTTGTGAATCGCCAACTCAAACAAATCCCCATTTTCATGGGTATTGCAAAGCAGTCTTTACGACGGGTTCGCCAAAATCTTGTATGGGCTATGGCCTACAATATAGCCCTTATTCCTCTGGCAGTTATGGGTCGCGTCCATCCAATCTTTGCGGCAGCAGCAATGATGCTTAGTAGTGTCAGCGTCATCCTCAATAGCGGGAGAGGCTTTACTTTTGGAGACCCCAATAAAAATTTAGAAGAATAAACAAATCAGATATACCTTTTTTTACATAGACAGACTGTGCCCTAGAGGTGAATATAATTTATGCTCAAGGATGAAAACTATCTTAATTGGAAAGGCTGGGATCCTAATCTATTTGGCTCCTTTACTCCCAAAGAAAGCCAACGCTTCTGTTTAGAGTTGAAATCATTAAAACTCAAACGAGCAGCTCGTATTTTAGAAATTGGGTTTGGCCACGGTCATTTTATGGCGTGGGCAAAATCCCAAGACTATAGGGTCGAAGGAATCGAAAAGAATCCTCATTTAGTTGAAATAGCTATTCAAAAAAGCTTTCTCGCAACTTCGACCGACCGAGAAGGATACGGCAATGAGCAATACGATCTCATTGCCGCATGGGATGTCTTAGAGCATATGTCCCATAACGAGATTGAAATCTGCCTTAATAACGTTCGTAAGGCTCTGGTCCCTGGGGGCTATTTTATTGCCAAATGCCCTAATGGGGATTCCCCGCTCGGCCTCGCTCATCAAAATGGAGACATCACCCACCAGACCAGCATTGGTTATCACAAATGGACCTTCCTTGCTCAGCAATCCCAAATGAATATCGTTTCTATTCGCGGGACTAAAAAAGTTATTATTTATCCTAACCCTATGATCACTCTGATCAAATTCATTAATTGGGTCCTGAGGAAGATTGCACAATGGCTTTACAGTAAGTTATTTCTACCGCACTATAAGAACGATTATTTTTCTGCTGATACCGTAGTGGTATTCCGTAAAAATTAATTACGCTCATCCTTCGGAAGACGCCAATACCATCGACCGGTTCGACGATCGAAGAGATCAAAAAAAGACAACCAGTTCAATAAGCCCATAATGAAGAGATAGCTTGACCCATATTCTTGCGTGAGATTGCGAATCGGTTCTGCGGCACTTCCGCCAAATAGATAAGCCAAGGGCAAATAGAGAGGACCCAAGCCGAGTGTTCCTAAAGCACCTAGGGATTTGAGCCAGGAGCCGGATTCAAACATAAAAATTCCACCAAGAGCCCCCGCCTCGGATCCGCCAGCCCACAACTGAACGACCCCTAAAAGAGCGAAGATGAGCCAAATGAAAAAGAAAGCTCTCGCTCGGGTTTTGTCTCCTAATTCCCAGTATCCCCAACCCGGAAGCACCCATTGTTTCAGGATGGTTAACCAACTCACCTGGAAAGCCTTTTGGCCTCGCAGGGGAAGGGGTGCTTTAGATGGTTCGGTCATATGGCTAGGCTACTCGCTTGGGCCACAGAGACTCCAGTAAAGATCAGGTCTAGTCTGTCGTGAAGGGCAAGAGAGCGATATTACGTGCTCGCTTAATGGCCACCACTAAGGTTCGTTGATGACGTGCGCAGACTCCACTCGTTCGACGCGGCATGACCTTGCCTCGTTCGGGAGTGAATGAAGAGAGTGTTTTGACGTCCTTATAATCAATGGTATTAAGGCGTTCGACACAGAATTTACAGAATTTAGCGCGCTTGGCACCGTAAGCTTTCTTCTTCTTCGCTTTTGCCTTCGCGTCTTGACTGTTTCTTTTTTTCATTAGATCACCTCATCAGGAAGGTTATCTTGGATGCCCGCTTTGGCTTTACGAACGGATTCACGTTCAAAGCGCTGTTTAGATCTTCCAGCTGATTTCTCAATTTCGTCCATGCGAACGGACAAGAATTTGATGACCGCATCGTTATTTCGAAAACGACGTTCTAGTTCTGCGATCAGCTGCGAACCGGCTCGGAGATCAAAGAGGGTATAGTACCCCTCACTAAACTTCTGAACCTCGTAGGCTAGTTTTTTTCGGCCCCATTTTTCAGTTTTGAGCAACTCACCGCCTTGCTCTTTAATGACTTCCTCATAGGTTTTGACAAGCGCATCGGCTTGCTCTTCAGTGAGGGTGGGTGAAGCGATAAAGATGGTCTCGTAGTGACGCATCGTTCCTCCTTATGGATGTGAAGCCCCGGATCGGAGCAAGGAAGACCTACTTTGATGAAATATCAAAGAGGCGTGAAGGATAAGTTTCTCTTAAAAACAGGAAACTAGCAAGTTCTAATTACGCGCGCGAGTCGCCCCAGAACCCCTTGGTATTCACTTGATTAATGATTTTTGCAAGCTCAAGAGGGGACTCTAAAAGTTTCATAAATTGATCAAAGGCATCATGCATCCCCCCCACGACTTTCATTTCTGAGGATGACCATGACCCTAAAACAAATTCATCCAGCGGACGCGAGAAAGGGGCAATGCCTAACCTGAGGCGATTGAAGACGTCCGTACCCATTTCTTCAATAATAGACTTGACGCCATTGTGCCCCCCATCGGAACCCTCTTCTCGCAAGCGACCCACACCTAAGTCAAGGTCCTTATCGTCATGAAGGACGATAAGTTCTTTCAAATTTACTCCATAACGTACCATTTCTTTGACGCATTGACCCGAGAGATTCATATATGTCGCAGGGACTAGTATGCTGATGTTTGAGCTCAACTTCCAAAGTGAGCCATGGGTATATTTCTTGATCAGCGTTAAAGAACCTTTTTGTTGGATCCAGTGATCTAATAAGTAGCGACCCAGGTTATGACGAGTCTTCACGTATTGATCGCCTGGGTTTCCAAGAGGTACTAAAACCCATGTCATGTGCAAGTCTCCGTATCTCAAGATAAACTATTCGGATTAAAAAAGGGTCTCGCAAGAGACCCTTTTTTAATAGAAGAAGATATAGACCTATTTTTCTTCTTCAGGCTTCTTGCCTTTTTTACCGACGATTTCAGGTTCAGTCGGTGCTCCAGGGGTTGCACCATCCGCAGAGGCTACACCATCCGCAGAGGCTGCACCATCCGCAGAGGCTGCGGCAACAGGTGTGACAATTTCTTCTTCAGCACGTTCGTTGACTGCTGCGATAACCTCGTGCGCTTCGCCAACAATCTTATAGTCCGCGCTCAATGCAATTTGGTCAAATCGAATCGATTCATTTAATTTTAATTCAGTAACATCCACATCAATATGTGGAGGAATGTTTGTAGGGAGACATTCAACTTCAATCTCGCGATGGACGAATTCCAAAAGTCCTCCCTCGGTCTTAACGCCATAGGGTGTACCGATTAGTCGAACGGGAACACGAACACGAACGGATTTCTTGGTGTCGACTCTTAAGAAGTCAATATGGCGCAAGCGGCCAGTTAGGTGGTGTCGTTGAATCTCTTTGATGAGGACAGACTCGGCTCCCTGACCACCCTCGCGCTGAAGCGTGATCACGGTATTGACACCTGAATCAGAAGCAATAATTTTGGCGATATCTTTAGGATTCACCGATAGCGCTACGGGGGGCTTACCCAAGCCATACTCAACAGCTGGGATTAAACCCTGTTTGCGGATCTGTTTCGTGGCACTTTTTCCCGCATTGGGACGGACGGGAACACTGAGGGTATTGTTGGACATTTGATTCCTCCTACCTGGCAACTTGAAGTTGCCCTCTCGTTGGTGAAAAAGGCCTTGGCAGGCCGTGGGGTGATGTAGATCGATCTCTTAGTTTGCCTGAAAAGTTCTAAAAAACCAATAAAGATTTATCCACGAAGCCTTAAAGCTAGTTGCCAATCTCAAAAACCCTTACGTGCTCGTGAGAAACTATTCCCTGGAGATTCTACACTTTATGAGTTCAGCCATTTCGCGAGCCGCTATTTTTGATGTTGTGAACCATTACACCGTTCCGGGTGTGAAAGTCACACTGATTCAACTCAAATCTATTCAATCCATCGAAGTCGAAGAGACTAAAGTGATCTTAAAACTGATGTTGATGGATGCGTATAAGGACCGAGAAAAAACGATTCAACAAGATCTAGAGCAACGGATTCTCCAAGTTGCCGGCGTGAGTCATGTCCAAGTCCTATTTCAGTGGCAACCGACACCTCAGGTTGAATTTAGGCACCTAATTCCTACCGTTAAACGATGTGTTGTTATAGGAAGTGGCAAGGGAGGCGTAGGCAAAAGTACCGTGGCGTCGAACTTAGCCGTTGCGAGTGCGCGACAAGGATTGAAAGTAGGTTTACTTGATGCCGATCTTTACGGACCCTCTATGGGGATGATGTTTGGTATTACCGAAAAACCTGAAGGAACCGATGATGGAAAAATTAAACCCATTGAAAAGTTTGGCGTCAAGTTGATGTCGATCGGTTTTCTCATTGATGCTGACCGTCCCGTCATTTGGCGAGGACCCATGTTAAATAAAGCGCTTGATCAATTCTTGGGCGATGTGCTTTGGGGCGATTTAGATGTCCTTTATATCGACTTGCCACCAGGAACGGGCGATATTCAAATCAGTTTGATTCAAAAAATTAATTTGCCCACCATGGGCGGGGCCGTCATTGTTTCGACTCCCCAAGACGTGGCTTTTCTGGATGCTAAAAAAGCCATTGGAATGTTTAAGAGCCCCCAAGTAGGGGTCCCCATCCTGGGTCTTATAGAAAATATGAGCTCTTACTTGTGTCCGAGCTGCGGCAGTGCATCCGATATCTTTGGTCACGGGGGCGTTAAAAAATCAGCCGAAGATATGAATCTTCCTTTTTTGGGAGAGATCCCGATTGATCTAGAAATTCGGATTGGAGGCGACGCAGGTATCCCTCTTGTACAAGCACATCCCAACAGTCCTCAGTCGAAAGCGTTCGAGTTGATTGCAAGCAATCTGAGAAAACAGTTGGGACTCTAATGCAAATTAAGTGCGTGAGGAAAGTCTTCGCGACACTTCGCTCCATTTAATATTTTGAACGAAAGCATCTAAATACTTAGCCCGGGCAATTCCGTAGTCCACCATGAAGGCATGTTCCCAAGAATCTAAAACAATGAGGAGATCTTGCTCGATCGGGAGACCCAAGTGATGCTCGGCGAAAAAGTAAGTATGCAATTTACCATCACGACGGTTGCGAGAGAGGACGGCCCAGCCGGGTCCGCACATGGCCGCTGCCTTAAGGTCAGCAATTAATTTGTCCTTGCCACCTTGAGCATCCATGGCCGTTTGAAGTTCCGGAGAAACCTTGTCGTCTTGACCTAGGTTTTCGAAGTAAAGCTCATGCAGAAAAGATCCATTGAATGCCACGGCTTCGCGGCGTTTCAGTTCGCTGTATTCATTAAAAGAATAGTTGGACTTAGAGTTATCCACCGCACCCAACTTCTCTTCAATCTCATTTAGTTTTGTAATGTACCCCTTGTAGAGAGTGAAATGCTGATCTAGTTGGGCATCGGATAGTCCTTGCAAGACCCCGCCTTTGAGACTGTCAAAATTCTTCGCCTGATGTGCCATGAAAACTCCTCGGTAAAATGGTTGAATCACTCTTAAAGTTTAGTCTTAACTCGGAATCTAGGCGAATTGGGAAGGCGGGTCGTCTTTCCAACGTCCCCCTAAAACCACGGTTGTGACAGGCACATGAGGTGTCTTGACTCCTCGATGACTCATGCAGGTATGGGTCCCCACCACCTTGACGGCCCAAGCTTCGGGTTTCAAATAATCCTCTAGGGCTCGAGCAATTTGGTGGGTCATGCGCTCTTGGACTTGGAGTCGCCAGGCAAAAGTCTGGACGACTCGAACTAACTTTGACAGTCCCACAATTCCATGGGCACCCGGGAGATAGCCTAATGTCACCTCGCCCTCGAAGGGAGCTAGATGATGTTCACAGGTAGAAGTGAAAGGGACATGCTCAAGAATGATGGGGCAGGGTGTTAATTCACCGGGCATAGCCACTAATTCCTTTGAGAGATCGATTTCTCTTCCCGAAAGTCGCTCTTTCCAATAATCCCTCACTCGCATGGGGGTATCCTTCATTTCTGGGCTCGTAAAATCGTAGCCCATCCCCCTTAAAAGGTTTTCGATAGATTGGAGTACTTGGGAATCGTCGAAGGTCATGGGAAAATCCTAAGATAAGGTGATGAGAATGAGCGATGAAAAAGGTGTAAATTATGCCTCGAGTGGTGTCGACATCAGTCGACAGGATGAAGCCCTTCGTCGGATCAAACCCTTAGTTAAAACTACCAAGACTCCCAACGTTCGAAGTGATCTAGGTTTATTTGGCGGGCTTTTTGCGGCTCAATTCTCGGAAACTAAGCCTATTTTAGTGAGTTCGATGGACGGAGTCGGAACCAAGATGAAGGTCGCTCGGCTCGCTCATCGATGGGATACCGTTGGTCAAGATCTCGTCAACCATTGCATCAATGACATTCTCGTACAAGGCGCTCGTCCTTTATTTTTTCTAGACTACATTGCAAGCGATCGTTTAGAGCCCGAGATTATTGAATCGATCGTGAGCGGTATGGCGGTCGCTTGTCGTGAATCAAGTTGCGCTCTAATTGGAGGTGAATTAGCCGAGATGCCTGGAGTTTACGCTTCTCGAGAAATTGATGTCGCGGGAACTATTGTAGGAGTTGTTGACGAACCTCTTCTTCTCCCCATTCCCGACGAAATGAAAGAGGGAGATTATTTGGTAGCCCTACCTTCTTCAGGACTTCATACCAATGGCTATTCCTTGGCTCGAAAAATCATCTTCGAGTTGAAACATCTGAGGGTGGATGATGTCCTGCCTGGAACTAACGAGGTGATTGGAGATTTGCTCCTCGCTGTCCATCGGAGTTACCTAATTCCCCTGATGGATTTAATTCACCAACGAAAGATCAAAGGCATGGCGCACATCACTGGAGGCGGATTGACCGATAATATTCCGAGAGTGCTCCCTTCGCATCTTAATGCGGAAGTCCAGCGAACCTCTTGGGAGATTCCACCGCTCTTCCGCTTTTTAATTGAACAGGGACGCTTGTCGATGGAAGAAGCCTCTCGGGCCCTAAATTTAGGGGTAGGCATGGTTCTGATCGTGGGAGAAGATCAATTAAATCCGGTCCTAAATCACTTACAATCACAACAGAGTGGGGCTTGGGTTTTAGGTTGTCTTAAATCAGGAACAGGTCGCGTGGAATTTAAATCTTAAGCTAGGAGTAATCGTGAGCACTCTCGACAATGTTCTACTAGATACCAAAAAGAAAATGCGCGCTTCCATTGAGATGCTCAAAAAAGAGATGGCAACCGTGCGAACTGGACGAGCCAATGCCTCCATACTCGACAGCGTGCAGGTCGAATATTACGGATCCATGCTACCCATTAATCAGATGGGCAACGTGAGCGTCCCCGAAGGATCTCTCCTCGTGATCACGCCGTTTGATAAAACAGCTATCAAAGCTATCGAGCTTGCGATCCAAAAAAGCGGATTGGGGCTCAATCCTGGAAGCGATGGAAATGTGGTGAGGGTTCCGATTCCGGCTTTAACCGAAGAACGGCGTAAAGAATTAGTTAAAACGCTTCATAAAATGGGAGAAGACATCAAGACTGCTATTCGTAATGTCCGTCGAGATGCCAATGATGATATAAAAAGTATCGAAAAAGATAAAACGCAAGGTTTAAGCGAGGACGCGGCTAAAAAAGCACTCGAGGATATCCAAAGAACAACCGATGCACACATCAAAGAAGTGGAAGAAGTTTTAAAACATAAAGAAGCCGAGATTCTTAAAATTTAAACCTTACGCCAAGGATTTTTGTGGAATTATCTTTTTGGACCCTCGGCCTTCTTTGCTTGGCTTCCTTTGCCGCTGCCTTCTTTGATGCTGTTGTCGGGGGCGGTGGATTAATCACCATCCCAGCCTTGATGGCAGGCTTGCCTTTTTCAACGCCTGTACCCACGATCTTGGGGACGAATAAAGTTCTAGCAGGGGCCGGTACAACGATGGCGGCCATCAAATTTATTCGAAGCCAAATTATTCCATGGCAGTCCATGGTGGCACCGATCCTATTTGCTATGGTGGGCGCCGCACTGGGCGTTCAACTAGCTTACAAACTCGATCCTCAATTATTGAGACCCATTATTTTGATTTTACTTATTTCGATGCTGGCTTTCACTATCGTTAAGCCCTCAGCAGGCGAGCACCATGAGCCTAAACTCACTCCCTCCTCTCAAAAAATAGCGACCAATTTCATCGCTTTTGTCTTGGGGGGCTACGATGGTTTTTTTGGTCCGGGAACAGGTTCCCTTCTTATCTTTTTATTTGTCGCCGTTTTGGGGTTTGATTTTTTGCGATCCAGTGCCATGGCTAAATCAGTTAATTGGGCTTCTAATGTGGCGAGTTTAGCGATCTTTGTCTCCCGTGGGAGTTGGATTTGGCAGGTGGCTTTACCGATGGCCGTTGCCAATGGACTTGGGGGCTGGGTGGGGGCCCGATTTGCCATTCAGCAAGGTAGCGCTTGGGTCCGTAAAGTTTTCATTTTTGTAGTGACCGTTCTCGTTGCAAGATTGACTTGGCAAACTATTTTCAATCACTCATGAAATTCATCATACAAGAAAAGCGATAGGCTCCCATGGCAAAACCAAGGCAATCCTCAGAAGGCTGGTTCGTCCTAGAGCTAATCATTAAGTTTATAAGATTCGTATATCTCGTTTGGGGAGGCATTCTGCTGGTTATGCTTATTCTTTTTGGGCGGCCGCATCTTGAAGTAGCCTCTTTTGTCGCACATAGCCCCCTGCTGTATCTCTTCACTTCTCTCTGGGGGAATGGAGTTCTGTTAGGGTTGGGCGTGCTTTTATGTATCGCAGCCCTTATTGAGCTGTGGGAACTCATTAGTCTTGTACTTATCAGCATCTCTCGGGGGTCTCGTCATTAAGGTTTGCCCCAAAGAACTCACCGGGGAAATGCCTTTGAGGAACAGAAGTTTAATTTCGAGCATTAATTAGATAGTCTTTACTCATTGGGGTATTCATGCAACGCAGCCTAAAATATTTTTACTTCACTATTTTTTCTTGGGTTCTATCTGCCCAGTCTCCTTGGCTTTTAACCTCGGATCCTGTCGGCATTGCCCGTTCGGGAGCTCAAGTATCTTACGGAAGGAGCCTTGAGGCATCCACTTTCAATCCAGCTTTACTCACCACGCTCCAGGACAGCCGATCAGTATTTATCTCGCTGGGTTTGGAAATGCAATCAACTCAGCAAACTCTCCAATCTAACCAGACCACGCTATATTCTTCTGATCGTAATCGCTCTATACCTGCCTTTGGGTTAGCTTGGAAACTTAACCCTTCTTGGAGCTTGGGCCTTCATTCTGAAAACACTTTCTCAAGACACTTGGATTTTGGCAGCGGATCTTTTGGTCGGTTTTTTGGAGATCGGTTATCTTTAGTCGCTCGACAAACCTTGGCTCAGGTTGCCTTTTCTCCATCCGCGTATCCTGAATTCTCTGTCGGCATCGGCATTGGCATGCTCAATACGGATTATGTAGGCGGCCTTTCTCTCCGGAGCGTCATTCCATCTAATCCCAACGCTCCTGTCTCTACTTCAAATCCTTCTCTGGGTGTCTTCGAGCAACGCCTGGTTCAGTCAGGATCGATCAGCAGTCCCGTTTTTCAAGTGGGTGGACGGTGGGCCATCAATTCCCGATGGAGTATGGGTTTTGCCTACCAATCAGGGGCCAAAGAATCACCTTCTCTTTCTTCGAAGACTACAGGTATTCCCCTCTACTATTCGAACAATGGTTTTGGCAATCCGCTCGTTGGTGGGACGACATCAGGTGCAACCTTGATTGCTAATACAACCTCACGACCTGGCACAGGAATGCTGGAGCTGCCTAGCCGCCTAACGTGGGGTATCAGGTTCCGTCCCAATACAACCTTCACCATGGAATTAGATATTCGACGCATGTCCGGCAATTTTTCCATTCCTGATTGGCCTTCATTAGTTAACGTAACCGGCACGATTAGTTCCCCCTCTGTTCTGTCTTTTGCCCCTTCCGCAAATAGTCTTCGTAGCAGTCGGCCCAGCATGGGCCTTTCCTTGGGAGCCGACATCACTCTCAATCAAAGTTGGACTCTTCGCACGGGATTTTCTCAGGATCAATCAACTCTCTCGGATGCTTATGTGAATCCTATATTAGGGGGCGCTGCGAGCTCAACCTTTTCGGCAGGATTTAGTTATATCGGATTGGGCGGAGAGTGGAGTTTGGGTTACCAAATTCGTCAATCTCGAGACATAGAGTCAAAGACCCTCGACGGTTCTTGGAATTCCGGTGGATTTAGCCCCACAGGGACGCCAGTGGGGGTTGAAGGCATGGGGCATGTGATTGCCATTGGCTACAAGACGCGTTTTTAATTTATGAAATTCTTGGGACCTCATGCATGCGAAGAGGCACTCCAACGAGGTGAACTGCATACGCTTTGGATCTCATCAACAATTTGGGATCGCGTGAGTCCTTTTCGTAAACTTGCCCGAGAAGCCCGCGTTGTCATTCACCAAGAACCCCCTGAGGCCCTTGATCGAAAGTCTAATGGGGTGAAGCATCAAGGAATGATCGGAGAGGGTTCTGAAATTGGGTATGTTGAACTTGATACTTTTTTCCCCTTGATGGTCGTGAAGAAAGATCGAGTCCTACTCGTGGCCCTCGATGGAATCATGGATCCACAAAACTTAGGAGCCATCTTAAGAACTTGTTCGGCAGCGGGGGTCGACGGTGTCATTCTCCCGGAACGACGCTCTGCGAGTATTACAGAATCGGCAATTCGGGCGAGTGCAGGGACCGCGGGTCGTGTACCCATCGCGCGTGTGAATAATTTAGGCCGGGCTCTCGACGATCTCAAAGATGCTGGCGCTTGGATTTTTGGATTATCGTCAGGTAATGAAACGGATAACTACCTCGATGAATCTTTTGATCGCTCCATTGTTCTGGTCATCGGATCCGAAGGGGAAGGGTTGCATCAAAAAATTAGTGAACGGTGTGATCGACTCCTTCGCATTCCAATGCCTGGGTCTACGGAGAGCTTGAATGCCTCCGCGGCCACAGCCATTGCCCTTTTTCGGGTTCTCGCAGTGAGGACAAAGAGCCCATAAAGATTGGGCGCGAGCCCCTTAGTATTCGTTTTTCCCTTGAGGAAGGGCCTGCTAAGTGCTATATTTTCTATTCCCAGCAAGGGAAATTCTGGCTTCGTTTCAGAATGTTACTTGGAATCTTCGAGGAGATTCCAAAGTGGTTTTTTGCCCGTATCTTTCGATTATGCCCTTCCAGAAGGCGCAATGCCGAGATGGCCGAGTGGTTAATGGCAGCAGACTGTAAATCTGCCGGGCTGACGCCCTACGGAGGTTCGAATCCTTCTCTCGGCACCATTAATAAAACTTCTTGCGTTGTGCATCAGGCGGGAATAGCTCAGTTGGTAGAGCGTCAGCCTTCCAAGCTGAATGTCGCGGGTTCGAACCCCGTTTCCCGCTCCATCGCTACTAAGTGTTATGGCCCACATAGCTCAGTGGTAGAGCACTTCCTTGGTAAGGAAGAGGTCGCTGGTTCAATCCCTGCTGTGGGCTCCATTCATTCCTTTCGTCATTCTTTATTTTTTTCACTTTTATTTTTTAGGAGGTCCCTGTGGCCAAAGAAAAATTTGATCGTTCTAAACCCCATATCAATATCGGCACCATCGGCCACGTTGATCATGGTAAGACGACCCTCACTGCTGCGATTACTTTCGTGCTTTCCAAAAAATTTGGTGGCGAAACCAAATCTTATGACCAGATTGATTCCGCCCCAGAAGAAAAAGCCCGTGGAATCACCATTAATACAGCCCATGTGGAATACCAGACGGAAGCCCGTCATTATGCCCACGTGGATTGTCCTGGCCACGCCGATTATGTGAAAAACATGATTACCGGTGCCGCACAAATGGACGGCGCTATTCTCGTTGTTGCGGCTACGGATGGTCCGATGCCCCAAACGCGAGAACATATTCTCTTGGCTCGCCAAGTCGGTGTTCCGGCTATGGTGGTCTTCTTGAATAAAATGGATATCGCTGATCCCGAGTTAGCTGATCTCGTGAAAGAAGAGATTCGCGACTTACTCAAGTCTTACCAATTTCCTGGCGACGAAATTCCTATCATTAGTGGTTCAGCTCGCGAAGCGCTCGATGCCATTGCCGCTACCGGTAATCCCGATGATGCAAAATGCAAATGCATTATGGATTTAATGGCCGAAGTCGACAAGTACATTCCTACACCTAAACGCGACATTGATAAACCCTTCATCATGCCTGTAGAAGATGTCTTCACCATCACCGGACGAGGAACTGTTGTGACCGGTCGTATTGAAGCCGGTATCGTGAAAGTCGGAGAAGAAATTGAAATCGTCGGCCTCAAAGCGACCGAGAAGAAGGTTGTGACGGGAGTCGAAATGTTCCGTAAGAGTCTCGACGAAGGCCAAGCTGGTGACAATGCCGGTATTCTGCTCCGTGGTGTTGAACGTAAAGACGTTGAGCGCGGCCAAGTTCTTGCCAAACCCGGTAGCATCACGCCCCATACTAAATTCACAGCCCAGATCTATGTCCTCACCAAAGAAGAAGGCGGACGTCATACACCCTTCTTCAACAATTATCGTCCTCAATTCTATTTCCGAACCACGGACGTTACCGGTTCGATCAAATTAGAAGCAGGTCGAGAAATGGTGATGCCTGGTGACAACATTACACTAGAAGTCGAATTGATCGCTCCTATTGCTATGGATAAAGGCCTCAAGTTCGCTATTCGTGAAGGCGGACGTACGGTCGGTGCCGGTAATGTGAGTAACATCATCGCTTAAAATCGATCTTCTCCTTTTGGAGGTTTTACGTGCGCGAAATCATTACTCTTCAGTGCCAAGAATGTGGTGATAAAAATTACACCACCACAAAAAATCGAAGGACTCACACTGAAAAAATTGAGTTGAAGAAGTATTGTCGTCGACTCAAGCGCGTCACGGTGCATCGCGAGACTAAAGCTTAGGCTTGCGATGCGACCCCTCCCAAGTCTTTTCGTTGGATTTCTAGGGGAGTAGCTCAGTTGGTAGAGCTTCGGACTCCAAATCCGACGGTCGCGGGTTCGATTCCTGTCTCCCCTGCCAACTCATCCCAAACACGGAGCCACGTTTGATTTCTTTAATTAAAAAACAAACCGCAGATTTCATGGAAGAACTCAGTCGCGTTGATTGGCCCAGCCAATCAAAAGTGAGGAGTGCTTCTTGGACAGTCGTTACGATCTCGGTTTTTGTAGGACTCTTTCTGTGGGGCATCGATTGGATTTTTTCTCGAGGCTTCAGTTATTTTCTTCCTAAAAGTTAGACGCTCAGGATTTCAGAGGCATTCATGTCAGATACAGCGAACCAAACAGCGACACAAGAGAAGAAATTAGCTTGGTTTATCATTCATACCTATTCCGGCTATGAAACGAAAGTGGTCGCTCAATTAAAACAGCGTATTCAAATGGAACTGCGCCAAGACCACTTTGGAGATCTTCACGTACCCGAAGAAACCTATGAAGAAATGAAGCAGGATTCTAAAACGGGTAAACGCGAACGCGTCACAAAGACCCGCAAATCTTTTCCTGGATATGTTTTAGTTCAGATTGCCGTGACGCCAACTGAATCGGGTGCTTGGGAAATGGCCGATACGGACTGGCATTTGGTTCGTAATACCCCCAAGGTAACGAGTTTTGTGAGCCCTAATAAAAAGCGCCCTGTTCCCTTGACGGATGATGAAGTTAGCCAGATTATGCATCATCAAGTGGAGACTCAAGAGAAGCCTAAACCCAAATTTTCCTTTGAAAAAGGCCAAAAGGTTCGTATCATAGACGGTCCCTTCGCTAATTTCGAAGGAGATGTCGAAGAAATACAAGAAGAGCGGTCTACCGTGCGCGTCCTGGTAACGGTCTTCGGTCGAAGCACCCCTGTGGAGCTCGATTTTATTCAAGTCGAAAAACGTTAGTTTTTAGACATTTTCCTTCTCATTTAAACCTGGTGGCGTTGGGGTCCTCCCTTCCACACTTTTAAGGCGGTCGTTGCCATCATTTGATGGAATCTCTCGCAGGAAAGGCAAGTATACATGGCTAAAAAAATCTCTGCATATATCAAACTGCAATTACCTGCAGGTGAAGCAACTCCAGCTCCGCCCGTTGGCCCCGCTTTGGGTCAACACGGTGTCAATATCATGGAGTTTGTAAAGCAGTTTAATGCAAAATCTGTGACATTAGCCGAGAAGGGCACCACCCTCCCTTGCGTCATTACGGTGTATGCCGATCGATCGTTTAGTTTCATTTTAAAAACTCCTCCCGCGGCCGTCCTGATTAAAAAGAAGATTGGTCTAGCAAAGGGAAGTCCAACGCCGAATAAAACCAAGGTCGGCACCATCACTAAAAAGCAAATTGAAGAAATTGCAAAAACCAAAATGGCCGATATGAATGCCGGCAGTCTCGAAGCTGCTATGCGATCTATCGCTGGATCTGCACGCTCGATGGGCGTGGATGTCGTCGATTAGTTCACACCTCTTATTTGGTGGAAGAGCGTTGTGCTTTTCCCCCGGCCACCGCACCGATCTGCGGGAGATCAAAAAAGGAGTATTTGATGGCAAAGACAGGTAAAAAATACTTGGCAGCCTCCTCCAAAGTTGCTGATCGCCCCCATGACCTTAAGGAAGCTTTATCGGTCGTCAAAGATGTGGCTTTTGCCAAGTTTGATGAAACCGTAGAGATTCATATGCGTCTTGGAGTTGATCCTCGACAAGCTGACCAAATGGTCCGCGGCACGATTGTGCTTCCCCATGGAACCGGAAAATCCATGAAGGTTGCCGTTGTCGCTAATGGAGAAAAAATCAAGGAAGCCGAAGCTGCGGGAGCCGATCTCGTTGGTGGAGATGACCTTGTTGAAAAGATTGCCGGAGGCTTCATCGATTTTGATGCGCTTGTGGCGACCCCTGACATGATGAAAGGGGTAGGTCGCCTAGGAAAAGTGTTGGGACCCAAGGGGTTAATGCCAAATCCTAAGACCGGAACCGTGACCTTTGACGTGGCTAAAGCGGTCAAAGATATTAAGGCGGGAAAAGTTGAGTACCGTGTTGATAAGGACGGCATCATCCATGCCCCTGTCGGCAAATTATCTTTTGGTATTGAAAAACTCCAAGAGAATACCCAGGCACTTTTAGACGCCGTCGTTAAAGCTAAACCTGCTTCCTCGAAGGGTAAATACGTTAAGACCGCCTTCATCGCATCGACGATGGGACCTTCGGTGGCTTTATCCACAACTAATTTTGAGACTAAGTGAGGTAGATGATGGAAAAAAATAAAAAAGTCACCGAACTCACCGCACTCAAGCAAACGTTCACGGGCGCCAAGTCTGCGATCGTTTTTGAATTCAAAGGTTTGACCGTTGAAACCGATACGGCGTTTAGAAAATCCGTTCGGGATCACAAAGGTCAGTATCGAGTAGGAAAGAACACGCTTCTTCGACTCGCCGTTAAAGATACGGTGTTCGAGTCCCTTTCCCCTCACTTCAAAGGCGCCAGTTCTGTGGCAACCACCCAAGAAGACATGGTGGCTTTCGCCAAGGTTCTGAACGATTTCTTGAAAGATAATCCTGCCGTGACTTTCAAAGCAGGTTTATCTGATGGAAAACCCTTAGCACTCAAAGATATTCAGCAATTGGCTAACCTGCCTAGTCGCGAAGTCTTGATTGCCAAACTGCTTTACCTCATCAAATCACCCATCTCGGGTCTTGCGATTACGCTCGATGCAATCCGCAAGCAAAAAGAAAGCCAATAATTTAATTCCTGTTAATTCTCTCAACCACTTTTTTTAGGAGGCCACCATGGCACTCACTTCGGATCAATTCATCAGTGAAATTGAATCCATGACCGTTCTTGATTTGGCTAACTTGGTCAAATCGCTTGAAGAGCGTTTTGGCGTTTCAGCAGCTGCGGCTGCTGTCGCTGCTCCTGCGGGCGGAACCGCTGCTGCTGCAGCGGAAGAACAGACTGAGTTCTCAGTCGAATTAACGGATGGCGGCGCTAGTAAACTTAGCGTCATCAAAGCTATTCGTGAAGTCGTCTCAGGACTTGGTTTGAAAGAAGCCAAGGATCTCGTTGACGGCGCTCCCAAGGAAGTCAAATCAGGACTCTCCAAGGAAGAAGCTGCAAAGATGAAAGAAAAATTAGAAGCCGCCGGCGCTAAAGTTACGATCAAGTAGCTTAAAAGCCCTATTAGGCCTAGCCAAGAATCACTTTGAGATTCCTGGCTAGGATCTAGAGGCGACTAATGTTATTCTTAACTCTTGGCTTAATTCATATTTAAGCCCTTCGTTAACCCCGCTTGATAGGCCCCTGGTTGCGATACATCATCAACTGCCGTTCACACACATTTTCCGTTTAACTCATGGAGAACCCTCTAGGGTCTCTTGAGTTTCTATTGCTATTCGTACTTCAGTTCTTGTTTCAGAATCTTGGCACATCTGATCTTTTCGGATCAGTTCTTGGAGCGACCCACTCATGAGCGTTCAGCAAAATATCTACCGCCAACGACAAAACTTCTCCAAAATTCCTTCGTTGGTTCCGATCCCCAATCTTATTGATATTCAAAAGAAAAGCTATGATGAATTTGTGCAGATGAATCTCTTGCACACAGAGCGCGATGTTCGTGGGCTCAAAGCCGTCTTTGAATCGATGTTCCCAGTGCATAACGGAAAAGAAGCAGACGGCAGCGATGCAACCTTGATGGTTCAATTCAAAGATTACATCGTGGGCCATTGGGCCTGCCAATGCGAAAAATTCTATGGACTTGACCACCTTCGAACCAAATGTAAGAAATGCGATCACAGTATTGTTTCGGACCACCCCACGGACCCCTCAGTCGATTGCCCGAATTGTGGAACCCGCAATAAGAATCAAGCAACTATCTGCGATATCTGTCAATCTCCCGTTTTCTTGAAGCATAAGATGAGTCCAGAAGAGTGTCGCGAGCGCGGTGCAACTCTTTCAGCTTCGATCAAAATCAAAGTTGCCTTCACCCAGTGGGATAAGGACGATAAAGGCAAGCGCAAATTAAAAGAAAGCCAAGAAGCTGAGGTTTATTTTGGTGACTTGCCCGTCATGACCGACAGCGGGACTTTTATTATCAACGGAACAGAGCGCGTCATCGTCTCCCAACTCCATCGAAGTCCTGGTGCTTTCTTTGCTATTAATGAAGATAAAACTGTCTATAGCGCTCAGATTATTCCTTATCGCGGTTCGTGGGTTGAATTTGAACTCGATACTAAGGGTCTAATCTATGCTCGAATTGATCGTAAACGTAAGTTCTTAGGCACAACTTTTCTCCGCGCCTTGGGTCTTTTTGACGACATCCTCGCCGACAATGCCTCTTTGCTTAAAAATTTCTACGGATCAGCTCTATTCACCATTCGCAAAAAAGAACTGTTTGTTAAGCCCTGCGAAGCGATCATTGGAAAAACAGTTGAGGAAAGCGTTAAGAGCCCAAAGGGTAAAGAAATCTTTGTTGCAAAAGGTAAAAAAATTACTAAGCGTACGATGGAACAAATTCTCAAAGCCGGTATTAATGAAATAACCGTCAATCGTAATGTGCTCGATGGCGCTGTAGTTATCGAAGATATCGTCAATATGAAGACTGGAGAAATTCTTCTTGAAGCGAATCAGCCTTTTCTTCAAACCCATCTTGAAATGTTGATGGCGAACAGCATCGATGAGTTCGCCGTCTGTTTTCCTGAAAATGATCCCACCGGCAAGGTTTTATCTGAAAGCTTAACCAAAGACCACACCGAAGATCCCGAAGAAGCAGCCAAGGAAATCTTCAAAAAAATTCGTCCCGGAGAGCCGGCTACGACGGATTCAAGCCGTAAGTTGTTGTTTGGAATGTTCTTTGATCCCGATAAATATGATTTGAGCAAAGTGGGTCGTCATAAACTCAATGCCAAACTGGGCCTCACGACGGATCTTAGACAACGCACACTCACTGCCAATGATTTCATTCAAACGATTCACTATCTTCTCCGTCTCAAGAAGTACGATACGACTCGCCAAGACTTTGGAGAAATAGCCCCCGTACGTGCCGATGATATTGATCATTTAGGAAATCGCCGTGTCCGAAGCGTGGGTGAACTCTTAGAAAATAGTTTCCGTGTGGGTCTCGTTAGAGTTCAGCGATCTATTAAAGAGAAATTCTCAGCAGCGCAAGATCCCAATAATCCCCTCAAAGTCCAGGACCTCATCAATAGCAAACCCGTTATTGCAGCAATGAAGGAATTCTTTGGATCGAGTCAGCTCTCTCAATTCATGGATCAAACTAACCCTCTCTCAGAAATTACCCACAAGCGCCGTCTTTCCGCCTTAGGACCCGGCGGTCTTAGTCGTGATCGCGCAGGTTTTGAAGTCCGAGACGTTCATACATCTCACTATGGACGGGTTTGTCCCATTGAAACCCCTGAAGGTCCTAATATCGGACTGATTAGTTCGTTGAGTTGTTATGCCCGTATTAGTGAATTTGGTTTCATTGAATCACCCTATCTCAAAGTGCAAAACGGAAAGATCTTGCAGTTTGCCCGTATTACATCCGTGGGTGATGTGACCACTAAAGACATCACGCTGGTCAATCCTAAAACAGGTCTGTCTCTCAGTGAAAAAGAGATCAAAGCCATCAACTCGCCCTATAAGCAAGTCGTTTCACTTCAAGAACTCGAAACCTTAAACAGCGCTCTTGAAAAGAACGGTAAGCGTCCTGCTAAGTTTGAAATTCACGCCTTCTATCTTTCCGCATGGGAAGAAGATATACACATCATTGGTCAGGCCAATATTAATGTCAATGCGGAGGGCCAGATTCTTGATGAATTTGTCACCGCACGTATTGCTGGAGAAACTAAAATCATTGAACGCGAACGTGTCACCTTGATGGACGTGAGCCCTAAGCAAGTAGTGTCGGTAGCCGCGAGTCTCATTCCATTCTTGGAAAATGACGACGCGAATCGTGCTCTTATGGGCGCGAACATGCAGCGTCAGGCCGTTCCTTTGATTCGTACCGAGGCTCCGATTGTGGGAACTGGTATGGAATATACGGCGGCTAAGGATTCAGGAGCTTGCGTAGTCTGTCGTCGCTCCGGCATTGTCGAAACCGTCGATGCCAATCGTATCGTGGTCCGCGTTGAAGACGACCCGGATACTTCTGGCGAAGAAAGTGGTGTGGACATTTACACCCTCGTTAAATTTGCTCGATCTAATCAAAATACCTGCATCAACCAAAAGCCTCTAGTTCAAAAAGGTGAATTTGTTGAGTCCGGACAGATTATTGCGGATGGTCCTTGCACGGATCAAGGGGAACTGAGTTTAGGTCGCAATCTCGTAGCGGCTTATATGCCGTGGAGAGGTTATAACTTTGAAGACGCTATTTTGATTAGCGAACGCGTCGTCAAAGAAGATCTTTATACCTCTATCCATATCGAAGAATTTGAGATCCATGCTCGTGATACCAAACTAGGTCCCGAAGAAATCACGCGTGACATTCCTCAGGTAAGAGAAGAAGCCCTTAAGAATCTTGATGAAAGCGGCATCATCCACATCGGAGCCACCGTCAAGCATGGGGATATCTTGGTGGGTAAAGTGACCCCCAAAGGCGAAACCGTCCTTTCTCCTGAAGAAAAACTCCTTCGAGCTATTTTTGGTGAAAAAGCCAGTGACGTAAAAGACGCTAGTCTCACACTCCCTCCAGGGATCGAAGGAACCGTAGTCGACGTCAAAGTCTTCACTCGAAAGGGCCAGAAAAAAGATGCCCGAACTGAGTTTATTGAAGCCGAAACCATGGCGAAATGGGAAAAAGACTTGTCCGACGAAGAGCGCATTACGCGGGCTGAAGCTAAGAAGCGAATCATCAACCTTCTCAAAGGTCGAGAACTGGATAAAGCGCTTTTGGATCACGAAGGCCGAGAACTACTTCCCAAGGGAAAGAAACTTACGCAGAATATGCTCGAAGTAATTCCTTATCACGCTTTCGAAAATGTCAGTGTGGTAGCAGGTAAAGAACGCATTGAGACGCAAGTCCATGAAGAACTGAATCGAACTAAAAGCAAACTAGCCGTTCTTCGGGACAACCTCAATAATCGTCGCGATCGTTTAACACGCGGGGATGAGTTAATGCCCGGTGTCCTCAAGACAGTCAAAGTCTATGTAGCCGTGAAACGCAAGTTGCAAGTCGGCGATAAGATGGCCGGTCGTCATGGTAATAAGGGCGTTGTCTCGCGCATTCTTCCTATTGAAGATATGCCTTATCTGTCTGACGGTACCCCTGTGGATATCGTGCTCAATCCTTTGGGCGTTCCCAGCCGTATGAACATTGGTCAGGTCTTAGAGTGTCATTTGGGCTGGGCCGGTATGGTCCTCGGCGTGCATTTTGCGACACCCGTTTTTGATGGTGCTCGAGAGTCTGATATCAAGAGTGCTTTGAAAAAAGCTCACGATAAGATGCCTGTCGGTCCTGGTGTGAATGTCAGCATCGATCGTATGAATCTTGTCACAGGTGAAAAAGAACTGATCGATATGCCGGATGGTAAGGCCCTCCTTCTGGATGGCATTACGGGCGAAGCTTTCGAACAGCCCGTCACCGTCGGTTGTGTCTACATGCTGAAGCTTCACCACTTGGTCGATAACAAGATCCATGCCCGCAGCATTGGGCCCTATTCTTTGATCACGCAACAACCCTTGGGTGGAAAAGCTCAATTTGGTGGTCAGCGTTTTGGAGAAATGGAAGTCTGGGCGCTCGAAGCTTATGGTGCTGCGCATGTTCTTCAAGAACTCCTCACCTACAAATCCGATGACATGTTTGGTCGAACTCAGATTTACCAAGCCATCATCAAAGGTGAGCCGATCAAGGATCCGGGACTCCCTGAGAGTTTCAACGTGGTCCGTAAAGAGCTCAATGCCCTTTGCATCGACGTGGAGATGCTAACTCAAGAGCAGCTCGATCCGGAGTCCATGCAAGAAGACCCCACGGCCTTCTCACTGGATGCTTAATTTTAGTTATTAACTCATTTCCCTTCTCCCCTTCATTTTTTCTCGTTTAAAAAAGGTTGCCCATGTTTCCAGAAGTTCAAAACATCAACGCCTATGAATGTATCCGAGTTTCTCTAGCTTCCCCTGATCGTATTCGTCAGTGGTCACGAGGCGAGGTCTTAAAACCCGAGACGATCAACTATCGATCTCTGAAACCTGAGCGCGACGGACTCTTTTGTGCACGCATTTTTGGACCCGTGAGTGATTGGGAATGCTTGTGCGGTAAATACAAACGACAAAAATTTAAAAATGTTATTTGTGATAAGTGCGGCGTTGAAGTCACTAAAAAATCAGTTCGACGGGAACGCATGGGGCATATCCAGTTGGCTTCACCCGTTAGTCATGTCTGGTTCTTCAAGGGCGTCCCTAGTCGCATTGGCTATCTTCTAGACATCCCCCTGAAAGATCTTGAAAAAATTCTTTATTTTGAAGCCTATACCATTACTGATAATGGTGGCACTCCCCTTAAAGAAGGCGAGATTCTCAACGAAGATAAATTCCGTGAATACCGATCGCTCTATGGAGATGCCTTCAAAGCCCAGATGGGTGCTGAGGCCATTAAAGAATTACTTCGACGCGTTGATGTCGGAGCCCTCTCCATTGCTCTTCGCGCCGAGATGAAATCCGAACCCTCTTCGCAAAAGCGCAGCAAGTTAGCAAAGCGTCTGAAAGTCGCTGAATCCTTCGTTCGTTCAGGCAATCGTCCCGAATGGATGATTTTGGATGTCGTTCCCGTTCTGCCCCCCGAACTGCGTCCTTTAGTGCCCCTTGACGGTGGTCGTTTTGCCACCTCCGATCTGAATGATCTTTATCGTCGGGTCATCAATCGTAATAACCGACTCAAGAAATTAATGGAACTCAAAGCTCCCGAAGTGATCGTACGAAATGAAAAGCGTATGCTCCAAGAATCGGTAGATGCTCTGTTTGAGAATGGTAAGCGTGGACGTATTTTGCGCGGCGTTTCTAATCGTCCTCTAAAATCACTCTCCGATGCCCTCAAAGGCAAACAAGGTCGTTTCCGTCAAAATCTTCTAGGTAAACGAGTTGATTATTCTGGACGTTCCGTCATCGTGGTAGGTCCTGATCTCAAATTGCACCAGTGTGGTATTCCCAAGAAGATGGCTCTTGAACTGTTCAAACCTTTTATTTTTAATCGGCTCGAACACAAAGGCCATGCAGCTACCATTCGTCAGGCCAAAGAATTGGTAGAAGAAGGCCGCCCAGAAGTATGGGATGTTCTCGAAGAAGTTATTCGCGAACATACCGTTCTCCTCAATCGGGCACCGACGCTTCATCGCCTGGGTATTCAGGCTTTCCAACCAGTCTTAGTTGAAGGTAAGGCCATCCAATTGCACCCCCTCGTTTGTACCGCTTTCAATGCGGACTTCGACGGAGATCAAATGGCTGTTCACGTCCCGTTGAGTCCCATGGCTCAAATTGAAGCCAAGGTTCTTATGATGAGTACTCAAAATATTTTAAATCCTTCCAACGGGCGCCCGAATGTGGTTCCCAGTCAGGATATTGTCTTGGGCGCTTATTATTTAACCAAGAAGCGAAAAAATCGTAAAGGCGAAGGCAAGTCTTTCGGCTCCATGAACGATGTGGTTTCCGCCCACGAAGCAGGATTGCTGGATACCCACGCCATCATCAAACTTCGTTACACCGGTGAATTAGTGGATACCGAAGCGTGGTACGCCAAAGATACTAAGAAAAATTCAGAGCAAGAAGTCTTTGAGTGTCCTTCAGAAATGAAGACCAATGAAATGATTGAAACCACTGTGGGCCGAGTCATCTTCAATCGCGCTCTCCCGAAGGGCTTCCCTTATATCAATGGATTACTGAAAAAAGACGGTCTCTTATCCCTCGTGGTGCGTAGTTACAAGACCAAGGGCCCCGAAATGACCATCGAAATGCTGGATGCCATGAAGGAAACAGGATTTACCTGGGCCATGAAGGCGGGTGTCAGCGTGGGGATCGACGATCTCGTTGTGCCTGCTTCTAAGGCGGGTCTTTTGGATAAGGCCAGTAAAGAAGTTCGCGAGATCGAAAAGGAATCCTACGAGGGTCGCTTAGACAGCGCAACTCGCTATAATCGCATTCTAGAAGTCTGGGGTAAGACGTCCGAACAAGTCGCTCAAGACATGATGAAAGAACTCGAGTATCAAAATGAAAGTAACCGCTACTTGAATTCGATCTATATTTTGGCCGATTCAGGAGCTCGCGGTTCCAAGACTCAGATCCGACAAGTCGCAGGTATGCGTGGTTTGATGGCTCGTCCGAGTGGCGATATTATCGAAACTCCTATCACCGCCAATTTCAAGGAAGGTCTGTCGGTTTTGGATTACTTCATCTCTACGCACGGAGCTCGCAAGGGTCTTGCGGATACAGCTTTGAAAACCGCTGACTCTGGATACCTCACGCGTAAACTCGTCGATGTGGCTCAAGACGTCATTATTAATGAGGAAGATTGTCTTACCGACGACGGTATTGAAGTCGCCGCTATTATTATGGCGGATGGTTCGGTTCGCTCTCGACTCCGAGACCGCATTATGGGTCGCGTCACGCTTCAAGACATTGTCGATCCTTACGACAAGAATAAGATTTATGTGAAGTCCGGCGAGATTATCTCTGAAGATGCGGCTTTTGCCATTGAAACTAGCGGTATCGTTTCGGTTAACATTCGATCAGTTCTCACCTGTGTAGCTCGTCGAGGAGTTTGTGTCAAATGCTATGGACTCAATCTCAGCACGAGTCGTATGGTAGACATTGGTGAAGCAGTTGGTGTCGTGGCTGCCCAGAGTATTGGAGAGCCCGGAACACAATTGACCATGCGTACCTTCCACGTCGGAGGAGCCGCGAGTCGAACCAGCGAGAAGAGCACCCATGAATCTCAAATCGCTGGCGTCATTAAATTTGAAGGACTGAAAGGTCGTTTTGTCACCAATCGTTCTGGTCAAGTGGTCTCACTGACACGTAATGGTTATGTGCTTTTGACGGATGCCAAGGGTAATGAGCGCGAGCGCTATAAAATTACTTCAGGAGCTGTCCTTAAGGTCAAAGAGGGCGACAAAATTGAACCCAAGACGACCATCGCAGAATGGGATCCTTACAATGATCTCGTCCTTTCCGAAGAAGACGGTACGGTTGCTTTTGAAGAGTTGGAACTCAATATTTCTTTCCAAGAAGAGAAGGATCCTATTTCCGGAAACTTCCGTAAGAAAGTGATCGATCCTACTGATGATAAAATCCATCCCCACATCAATATCAAGGGATCGGGCAATAAGATTTTGAAACGCTACAATATTCCGACCGATGCCTATCTCGAAGTCGAAGATAGTCAAGCGGTTAAAGCGGGCGATGTCTTATCGAAAACTCCTCGACAACAGGCCAAAACCAGTGACATCACAGGTGGTCTGCCTCGCGTCACCGAACTCTTTGAAGGCCGTAAATCCAAAGAGCCGGCGATCATCACTGAAATTGCAGGTTTTGTGAAATTTGATAAGCGCATTCGAGGTAATCAGAAGGTAATCGTTGCGCCTGCTAATCCCAAAGAGGGCGATAAGACCTTTGAAGCTCTCATCCCTCGCGGAAAGCACATCTTGGTCCAAGATGGTGACGAGATGAAGGCGGGAGACAAGCTCACTGAGGGACCTATTTCTACCCAAGATATTTTAAAAGTCCAAGGTGAGAAAGCCCTTTGTGCCTACCTGGTCAATGAAGTACAAGAGGTTTATCGAGCTCAAGGTGTGACGATCAACGATAAGCACATCGAAGTGATCATTCGGCAGATGATGCGTTGGGTCCAAATCGAAGACGTAGGCGATACTCCTTTGATCGCGGAAGAAAAAGTCGATAAGCATCGCTTCAAGGAGATCAATCAAGCCACTACTAAGGAGCTCAGTGAAGATGGGTCGGCTAAAAAACCCGCTACCTGTATTCCTTTGTTGCTTGGGATCACCAAAGCATCCCTCACGTCCGAAAGTTTCATTTCGGCTGCCTCCTTCCAGGAAACGACTCGTGTCTTGACCGAAGCGGCGATGGAAGGTCGTGTGGATTATCTCCGAGGCCTGAAAGAGAACGTGATCTTGGGCCGCCTCATCCCAGCAGGAACAGGTATGACGGCTTATCGCAATCTCGAGATTGAAGAGGGTCAATACCCCGAACCTCAGGTGGCCTCGAATTATAGTGATGAAGAGTTTGATGACGAGTACAGCATTATGGCAGCTCGCATAGAACAACTCGACGGCCTTACACAAGTCGAAGGCGAAGAGATCTAAGTCTCTATTCCTGAGTTAAAAAAGCCCCTTCGGGGGCTTTTTTAATGGAAAGCCGTAGGGGACTATCCCTAGAGTCGTTAAACTAAAATCCATAACCTTCACACGAGATTCTTTATGCAATCATGGATCGACCGCTTTAATCGTTTTTATCAATGGAGTCTTGGCAAAGTTGCGTTTGCGGATCGCTATGCGTCGGGAAATTGGAGTCTGCCGCTTAAGCACGGGATCCTCGCCATTGGCTTTTCAATTCTTTATTCTCTAACTCAAGTAAATTACTACACCTCCACGGCCATTATTCTTCCGGCGGACACCAAGTCGGGGGGTATGCTGGGTAGTCTCGGAGGAGCGGCGGCGGCCGCCTCAGCGTTGGGCATTACGGTTCCTGGGCAAGATAGCTCGGATAGTGCCTATGTCGATGTCCTCAATAGCCGACCTGTTCGAGAGGCCCTTCTTAATACCGTCTTTGATTTCAAACTTAAATATTTCTATCTCGACATCGATCATCCACGCCAGGAAACCCTCTATCGTTATCTTCGTGCTTCCAATATGGATAATGCCGTAAGTACAACTCGACAGTTCATTACGGTTAATCGAGACATCAAGACCAAGACTCTAACGATTCAGGTCGAAACTAACAGTCCGCAATTAAGTCAGCAGATCGCTAAGCGCTTAGTTCAATTGTTAAATGATTTCTTACTGACTAAATCCCAAACCAAGGGAAGCGTGAAGGCAGGTTTCTCCGAAAAACGACTCCAAGAAGGCCGTGCTGAGCTCGATCGAGCGGAAGAAACCTTTCGAAACTTCTTAACCGTGAACCGTAATTATGCCATCAGTACGGATCCTGAAGTTCGTCTCAAGGGTCTTCGCTTAGAGAATGAACTTAAACTGCAAACACAGTTGGTCACCTCGCTGGCATTGTCGCGCGAAGATGCGCTCCTCCAGGAAAAGAATGATATGCCTATCTTAAATATTCTAGATGAAGGTAATTTGCCGATTAACAAATCACGTCCTGGGCGAGCCACGAACGCCCTCTTGATGGGAGTTCTGGTTTTCCTTGGCACCCTCGGTTGGATACGCCGACTTGAGCTAAAAGCACTCCTCGTCAAGAGTCTAGGCGATTAGCCTAGACTCTTTGAAGAAGAATCTTATTCGGTCGCGGGAGGTAAAAGCGCTTTGCGCGAGAGTTTAATCTTGCCGCTCTTTTCGTCGATCCCGATGCACTTCACCATAATTTCTTGTCCTTCACTGACTTCATCGGCTGGATTCTTGACGCGATGAGCTGCCATTTCGCTGACATGTAACAGTCCATCAAGGCCTGGAAGGATGGTGATAAAAGCTCCAAACTCCACCACCTTGGCGACCTTGCCCAAGTAGGATTTACCGAGTTCGGCGGTTTGAATAAGATCTCCGATCATCTTCAAAGCGGCCTGTAGTTTGTCTTGATTAGGGCCTGCTACTTGGCAGAGACCATTGTCGTCAATATTGACTTCACAACCGGAGACTTCGATGATGTTCCGGATGGTGGCTCCCCCTTTACCAATAACGTCTCGAATTTTTTCCTTCGGCAATTGGATAGAAGCCATTTGAGGCGCATTCTTGGCGAAAGAAGATCGAGGGGCTGCTAATACCGCACCCATGGACTCTAAGAGTTCTAGTCGTCCTTTACGGGCTTGATCGAGCGCGCGAGTGAGCACTTCGGTCGTAATCCCGCCTACTTTAATGTCCATTTGAAGAGCGGTAATTCCTTGGGTTGTTCCGGCGACTTTGAAATCCATATCGCCGTAGTGATCTTCTTGGCCCGCAATATCAGTGAGGACTACAAATTGTCCTTCGCCGCTGACTAAGCCCATCGCTACACCCGCCACGGGCGCCTTCAATTTGACTCCTGCATCCATCAGAGATAAACATCCTCCACATATGGTTGCCATGGAGGAAGACCCATTGCTTTCGGTAATATCGCTCACCACCCGAACGGTGTAGGGATTTTCTTTGCGATCCGGCAACATGGCTGCTAAAGCACGCTCAGCGAGCATGCCGTGACCAATTTCGCGTCGGCTGGGACCTCGATTAGGTTTGCACTCTCCCACCGAATAACCGGGAAAATTGTAGTGAAGATAAAAAGACTTCTTCACTTCATCCTCGAGGCCTTCAATGGTTTGAATATCGTCTTGAGTGCCTAAAGTGGTGGTGACGAGGGCTTGGGTCTCTCCTCGCGTAAACAAGGCAGAACCATGGGCTCCGGGAAGCAGACCAACTTCGATGTTAAGAGGTCGGATTTGGTCAAATTGGCGCCCGTCGAGACGCTCGCCTTTTTGTAAAATCACTTCTCTAAATAAAGATTCCTTCAGATGATCAAAACAGGCCTTCACCTCGCCTTTCAGTTCAGGCTTTTCAGCGGTATGGACTTCTACAACGGTGGCTTTTAGCTGATCAATCGCTTTGTAGCTCTCTAGTTTATTTTTCAACGTCAGAGCCTTTAGTAAGTCATGACGATAGGTGGAGGTGATGGTTTGCAGTAAGGTAGCATCTAATACTTTCTTTTCAACCTTGACCTTAGGTTTGCCTACCTTGGCTTTAAAGTCTTCTAGGAACTTGGTTAAGGTTTTGATGTGGTTATGGCCAAAAACAAGAGCCTGAACCATGTCCGCTTCATTCACTTCTTGGGCTCCACATTCCACCATGACAATGGCTTCATGGGTGCCCGCTATGAGGAGATCCAAATCGCTTTCTTTACGCTGGCTGGTGGTAGGGTTAATCACGAATTGGCCTTGAACGCGACCCACGCGAACGCCTCCCACGGCCTGATGAAAGGGGATTTCTGAAATAATTAACGCTGCAGATGCGCCCGTCATCGCTAGGGTTTCGGGAGCATGAATGCCATCGTAGCTAATCACTTGTGCGGTCACCATCACCTCAGCGTTATAACCTTCTTCAAAGAGAGGACGGAGGGGACGATCGATAAGACGTGAGGTTAGGGTTTCTTTAGTGGTCGCTTTGCCTTCTCGCTTAAACCAACCCCCAGGAATTTTGCCTGCGGCAAAAACCGCTTCACGGTAATCCACCGACAAAGGGAAATAGTCTAATTCTTGACGGGGGACGGCGTGGCAAACTGCTACTAAAACCATCGTATCGCCCTGGCGAATAACCACAGAGCCTGCAGCCTGTTTAGCGATTCGGCCCGTTTCGATCGAAATGTCGGTTCCTTGACCCAAATTAATGGATTGTTGAACGGGTTGAAAGGTGAGGGTATTTAAATTCATAGATAAACTCCGGGGCCAGAAGCCCTCTCTAATGTAGGTGAGCATTCCGGCTCAGGGCGGTTCTTCATCGTGCTTCCACTTGGAAGAACACGGGCGATCGCTCCATGAAACCCTTCAGAATTGAGGGAAGGGGCTTCCTGCAGAGGTCGCCACCCATCGAAGAAAGATTGGGATTCCTTAAGTGTAGCACTAGTGAGATTTGATTGAAAAGGTGGGGATTTAGGCCCTATGTCGACCTGTTGCTTTCATCCCGAAGCTCTATCGTAAGTTAAACTATATTTTATGGCTTTTTCTTTAGTAAATCTCTCTTCAATAGTCACCGTTGTATTGAATCAATCGCCTTGGTTATTTTTGATCTTGGGTTTATTCGCCGGTTATCAGATATCGCGCATTATGATTGCTCACATTGCCCCGATTGGTTTTTATGATATACCAAGCGCGGATCGAACGAATTCAACAGACCTCGTGCCAAGAACAGCCGGCTTGGCCTTTATGGCCTCGCTTTTTATCGGCCATCAATTTGGATTCATTGCCTTGCCTTTTTTGAATACCCTGCTTTGGGGTCTTCTCGGCTTTATCGGTCTCTTGGGACTCGCAGATGATTTCAATCGTAAACAACCCATCGCCTTTATTTCGGCGGGGTTTAAGGCTAAATACACACTGATCATTGCAATGATCACCGCTTTGGGCCTCTTATGGCCCCTGCAAGCAACTCCAGAAACGATCACCTCTAACTCAATCTCCGTTTCCCGTCTTTTTGAATTCACCCCGCAATTCTATCTTTCCCAACCCATGAACTTTGTCTTTTTTGGTTACCCCCTTCCTTCGTTGTACCCTTTTCTCTTTTTGGGCATTACTTTACTCTGCTGGGGAATACCGAATTTATTTAATCTCATCGATGGCCTCGATGGCCTAGCAATGGGTTACTTTGGAATGGTCATTTTTGTAGTGATGCGCTTCCCTAACGGAGACCTCATCCCCGGTCCTGGGTTTTGGGGCTTATGGGCCATGGTCTTCTACTTGAATCTTAAAAAAATCCATTATCTTGGCGATGTAGGTTCGTTAAGCATGGGTCTTTTTCTCGCTGTGACATCCGTTTTATACATTCAGTCACATCTCCTAGAACATTTTCTTTTTCTCTTTGCCTACCCTATTTTAGATACGCTGCACGTTACCCTCCTTCGGTGGAAGCAAAACCGACCCTTAGGTCAAGGAGATAACTGCCATCTGCATCATTTCATCTGGAGACAGACTAAGAAAAATCTGACCTGGACCCTTCCTATTTTGTGGACCCTAGGCTTTCTTCCGATGTTGCGTTTATGGGGGAGTCCGAACTATCAGCAACTTTCGCTGATTGGGCTCGGTTTGCTGGCTATCGTTTTAGGTTTTTCATTCACCGTTCAACTCAACGAAAAAAAAGCTCCTATCATCAAATCCTGATGAGCCTGATTTCTTAGGCTTCGAGGGGCTCACCTTAATCTCTATCTAGGAGACTTTCAGGCGAGCCCTCTATAATAAAAGAAGTTGAACCCGCATTTATAGCCCCCTTCTTGGATTTCCAATGTTGATGACACAACCTATGAAAAATATTGTCCTTGGCAGCGTTCTCTGTTGCTTAGGCGGCGTTCAAACTCTCGGAGCTCAAACCCCCCAAGATATTGCTCAGGCGATAGCTAATGCCCAGACACAAGCCAACGCCACGGGCTTACAGCAGAATCCCGCGTTGCCCTCCGCGAAAGATCCTCAAGTGGCGATAAGCCCCGATCTAGGAAGTAAGAGTGCCGACGCGAAACTCGAAGAAGAAATTAAGACTCTCAAAAAGATGGATCGAAAGAATAAACCACGACAATTTGCTGCCGACCTTTTTGAGTATCGTCAACCCATGACTTCGGCGACCGATGGCGGTATCAGTGAAGACTATGTATTGGGCACCGGAGATCGTTTGCAACTCAATGTTTTTGGTAGTGCAACGTTTGAAACACCTGTTCAAGTCGATGGCAAGGGAGACCTAGCCATTCCCAAAGTGGGTGTGGTAAAAGTAGCTGGCCTTACGCTCAAAAAAGCAAAAGCAGCCGTTCAGCGTATCGTATCGGGACAATTTTCAAAAACCGATGTGGATCTACAAGTCATCAAGTTACGAGAAGTCCGCATTAGCGTATTAGGGGAAGTTTATAAGCCCGGGACCTATTTAGTGTCGAGTCTTAGCAGTGTTTTAAATATCTTAGGGCTTACTGGAGGCCCCAACACGAGCGGAAGCTACCGTGATATTCGCATTGTACGAGGCGGCAAGGTTGTGGATCGTATTGACCTTTATCCTCTCAGGGGTGAGGGTCTAGGTAACCTCAACGTGGCCCTTCAAAGCGGCGATGTCGTCTTCGTCCCCCTGGCCTCCGGAAAAGTCTTACTCGAAGGCGCCTTTCGTCGTGTGACCCAGCAGCGATCCATTGATTTATTGACGGAAGATCTAAAAAAAGCTGACACGGCTCTTGAGCAGTTGTCTGAAAAAGATAAGCTCAGAATAGAAATAGAAGAATCTATAAAAGTAGCTGAATTAAAGTTGACGAATTCTAAACTGACCCCGGAAGATGAGTCTAAAATTCTGGGAGAAATAAAAACTCTTAAAAAACAACTCAATGAGTTAGCCCCTGCGAAATCTAATGACCTACGCATCGAGATCGATGCCACGGGCAAAATATATAAAAACACCTCCCAGGGCATCACTGAAACCCCCGAATGGTGGATTCAATGGGATCAATATGGCGTAATTCCGCGAATGGAATTTGAGTTGAAGAACGGAGAATCACTATCCGCACTCATTCGATGGGCCGGAGGGATCGACGAAGCCTATGACTCGGGTATTTACACGCGTCGCTACCAAGACCCCCAGAATCAATGGATGACTCAAACGTTCACCTTATCCACCTCATTCAAAGCCACATTGCAGGCGGGAGATGTCCTGACGGCGCTTCCGAAGTACTCCGCCAAAGAAGCCTCGGTCCAAGTCGTAGGCCATATTCGTATTCCAGGCCCATATGCCCCTGAAAAAGGTCTTCGTGTTGGAGATTTGATCAAGAATAATCAACTCCTCCTGCCGACCACCTATTTAGCGAGAGCTGAAATTACTCGAACTTCCCTCAACAAGGTTTCTACCTTTTTAAGTTTTGATGTTAGCAAGGCCATGGCGGGAGATCCTTCCCATAATTTGCTTCTTGAAGAAAGAGACGTCGTACGCTTTTATTCCAATGAAGATTTAAGATTCACTCGTTACGTCCGCTTGTCAGGTCCCTTGAGCCGCGCAGGCCTCTATGCATACCTTGAAGGAATGCGGGCTTCCGACCTGATCTTCAGAGCGGGCCTCGTGTATCCTCAGACGAATAAATATCGTGCTGAACTCTCTCGTACGAATATAGCCGAGGGCTCTAGGAATCAAGGAAGTACCGTGATCCCCTTAAAGTTAGATCAATTAATTTCCACAGAGAGCCAAAGCCCCGTGGGTCTTAAAGATGACGCCCTCAATCCTCTCCTTCAACCCGAAGACGTGATTGCCCTTTTCGAAATTCCCTCATTTCGTTATCATCGCTCGGTAGTGATCCGAGGGCAGGTCCAGCGACCGGGTGAGTATGTGTTCGACAAGGATCGCATAACCTTACGTGACGTGATCGCTCGGAGTGGAGGTTTAACCGACAAGGCTTTTGCTTCAGGAGCCGTCTTTCTCCGCGGCGCAAACGTCATCGCTCAGATCGAAGGACTTGAATCTTCTAGTCTTGACCGCCTGGCCTTGGGTATTCCTGATATTTTTAGACGTCTCAGTGAAGTCAAGCGAGACCCCACCTCGGGGGTCCTTCAATCCAATCCTGTTCGGTTCGGTGTTTCCAACCTAGCAAACAAACGCTTAGTGGTGGATTTTGAAAAAGCCCTCCAGGGCGATCGACAAGCCGATATCACTTTAGAAGATGGGGACGAGATTGTGATTCCCGAATTTACGTCAGCCGCATACGTCATTGGTGAAGTGGCCTCTCCCTTTACGGTCTACCAATTGGGTGATCGTTCGGATCGCATTCGCGTCATTGACGCTATCAAAAAGGCGGGAATGTATACGCGCAATGCGGACACATCGAATATTCGACTCCTAAAAGCCAACGGACAAATCATCGATAACATTACGCCGTTTGGCTTATGGACCCATTGGACCTATATGGGTCCAGGCGATACTGTGATCATTCCGCCTCGCTATGCAATCAATTCGTCTTGGCAGCAAGACCTAACAGCGCTCACGAATTTGGCTTTGATCTATAAAGTCATTAATCCCTAATCCATCAACAGCATCACACAGGAGTTGCGGTTTTGATTATCCGTAAAGAATATCGCTTTGAGTCCGCTCACTTTATATACAACCATCCAGGAAAATGTAAAAATCTCCATGGGCACAGCTATCGATGTTTTGTTTCCGTTCAAGGTACCCCTGATGCCACGACAGGAATGGTGATTGACTTTGATCACCTAGACCCCATCCTCGAAGAGCGAGTTCTCTCCAAGCTCGACCATCGCTTTCTCAATGATGTGATCCCCCTTTCGACCGCGGAGAACATCAGCAAGTGGATTTGGGCTCAACTCGTCGATATGTTGCCAGGGCTCCACCAAATTGAGGTCTACGAAACGGTCGATAATTGTGTGATTTACAAGGGCGATTAGGATGATCCAGGCAGTTGTGTTTGATTTATGGAACACCCTGGTTTTCAATCCGAGGGGCAATCCGTTCGATGCCCTCAAGTTGGTGACTCACAACCCCACCGAAGCAGACATGTTTGAACATCACGTGATGAGGACTGCCTATGGGTCCCTAGGTGAAGCACGACAAAAAGGACCTGCTTTAGTCTTTCGATCTTCAGAATCAGAGAAGAATTGGACGCATGATTTTGAAGCCTCCGACACCGAGGTTACCTTGTTTGAAGATAGTCTTTCGTGCCTCCAAGAGGCTACCTCGCTTGTCCGACTCGGGCTGCTCACGAATACGCAATCTTTCGGTCTTAATTTTCTAGGTCGACTAGGCTTATCAGAAAAGATCCCTTATCGATTTATCAGTGCTGATCTGGGTTTAGCCAAGCCCGATCCTAGTATTTTCAACTACGCGCAAAAGAGCCTCGGCCTCTTTCCGGGAGATTTGGTCATGGTGGGGGATACCTGGAACGATGACATCGAAGGAGCGCTCGCTGCCGGTTGGTCAGCAATTTGGCTTAATCGAAAAGGTCAGCGAGCCCCTCGTCAGGATTTGGGCCCTGACTTTGCAGAAATTAATTCCCTTGAAGCGCTTCCATCGGTCATTCGAAATCTCCAAGCAGGTCTTCGCTGCGCTCAATGCTTAGGGTAAGTGGCTGACTATTTCGACGGGGAACGTGTCACGGATGTCAGTTTTTGCAAACTTAGGTTGAAATGGCCTTGATCCATCCGATCAACGATTTCGATTCGGAGTGATTGTTTCCGGCTAAGCGTTAAAATCTCTTCCCAGATGGTCCCTTGAAGCAACGGTCTTTGATGGGGATGTACGCTGATACGCATTAAGGTGTCTGGAGGAATCTGGAGATGAGGAAGGAGCTCACGGTAAATTTTAAATAACTCCATATCGAGGTTCGGAACCCTTCCTGAGCCCTGACAGGAGGGACAGGGAAGAGTCATCGAGCGCTCCAGATTCGGACCGGTTCGTTTTCGGGTTAATTCAACCAAGCCAAAGATTGAAAGGGGCCCAATACGTGAACACTGTCGATCGCGTTCGAATTCTGATACCAATGCTGCGTGGACCATTTGCTGGTTCACTAGATCCATCATGTCAATGAAATCGATCACGATAATCCCCCCGTGATTTCTGAGTCTCAGTTGACGAACAATTTCTGGAATCGCCAATAAGTTTGCTTGGGTGACGGTGGTTTCCAAATCTTGATGGCTGCTAAAGGCACCAGTGTTAACGTCGATGCTGACCAGCGCCTCGGTTTGATTAAAGACTAAGGAGCCCCCGTGCTTAAGGAGTACTTTGGGCTGAAGCGCTCGAGTGATCTCCGACTCAATCTCAAAAGCTTCAAAAATAGGCAGAGGGGATGTGTAAAGGCGAATGCGGGAGGTCCAGCTGGGGTGTATCTGGCTCACAAATTGAAGAATATCGCGATGAGTGTCCAAGTCATCCACCCAGAGGCTCTGTACTTCTTCTCTGAATTTATCGCGTAAAATTTTTCCAATCAGACCTACGTCTTCCCAGATCAGCCGGGACCCCTTGGGGGATCCGAAAGCCGCCTGAACGGTCCGCCATTGCTCTCGAAGGAGAGCAATGTCCGCTATGAGGTCTTCGTCTTTTTCTCCCATGGCCGCCGTGCGAACGATAAAGCCCTCTGGGGTTTCAGAGTGAATATGAATCAGGGAACGAAGGCGTTCTCGCTCGGCTTCATCGGTAAACTTTCGACTGATCCCAATGTGATTGCCATAGGGAAGGTAAACCAAATAGCGACCCGGAAAATTAATATGACGGGTGAGTCTCGCTCCCTTGGACCCTATGGGATCTTTGATCACCTGAACTAAAAGATCGTCCCCCGTTTGGATGGGCGGTAAGAGGGGAATCGGAGGAATGGAGATATCGGGCGAATGGAATTCGCTCGATAGATCGGCATCATCTAAATGAGTAAGGGGCTGATCATCGAGATATAAAAAACCGTCCCGGTCCCCTCCGATATCAATAAAGGCACTTTCAATACCCGGAAGCATTTTAGAAACACGCCCCCGATAGATGCGTCCCACGAGACTCTTGCGGGTATGACGCTCTTGATACAGTTCGGCCAATTGACCGTTTTCAAGGAGGGCGATACGCACCTCCAACGTGGTCGCATTGACCACGAGGGATCTTCGGATATTCATGGAGTATGACCTTTTTTAAAACATTGGCAAAGCCCTACAGGGAAGGCCCTACCTGGTCGCTCAAAGGCGTCTAGATCCATTTTACCTTCGAATACAAGGAAAAGAACACAGGCATACCACTCAAGGGTTTATAAGGCTTTTTTAAGGAGCTTTTTTTGCACCATACGTCCACTTTTTTAGGGATATGTTCGAGATTTTTCCTTTGACCCTGAGGCGTTGATTGAAGGACAATAAAAGAGGTGATTAAATTTCTTTCTCTTACTCCGTTAGGATTCTTCGAGATGAAAGTTTTGATTCGCTAGGGTTCCGTGGAGATCAACGCATGAACGAAAATGCAGGCACCGCCCCTCTCTCATGGGTCGATCGTTTCCAAGATTGGCTTTCCATTGAAGGAAGTGCTTCGACGCGCTTTTTGGTGAGCGGAGCTCTTTGGGGGCTTGTTGGAACTACCCTAGGACTACTAGCGGCTGTTGAGTACTGGGCTCCAGATTTGGTTCGCGGCGTCGCTCAATTGAGTTTTGGACGCATTCGTCCTACCCATATCAATGTGGTTGCTTTTGGCTTTATCTCTATGGCAACCGTAGGCGCTAATTTTTTTGTGATCCCCGAACTTTGTCGAACCAAACTCTATAGTGAAAAAGTTGCCAACTTGCTCATGTTGGCTTGGAATGCCGTTATCGCGCTTGGTATTTTTGCCTTGATGAATGGCTATACCGAAGGTCGTGAATATGCAGAACTTCCTTGGTGGCTTGATATCCCTCTCTTCATGGCCCTGATGCTCTATATCGTCATCATTTGGGGAACCGTCCTTAATCGTCAAGAAAAGCAGCTCTACGTTACGGTGTGGTATGTGGCCGGCACTACCCTTTGGTTTCCAGTAGTTTATTTGATTGGAAACAAGATCTTTTTCTCGGTGACGGGCATCGGCGATTCAATTGCCAATTGGTTCTACGGCCATAATATTTTGGGCCTATGGTTTACCACCAATGGTATCGGACTCACCTATTATTTCTTACCCAAGATAACCAAGAATCCCCTCTATTCGCATCTGTTGAGTATCGTCGGGTTTAGTACCATCGCAATGTTCTATACCCCGACCGGGACCCACCATCTTCTTCAAAGCCCTGTCCCTGAGTGGCTCAAAGCTGTTGCTGTTATTTCTTCGGTGATGCTATTAATCCCCGTGATGAGTGTCCTGGTCAATTTCTTCCTAACGATGAAGGGGAAATGGAGTATGGTTGCCACCAATATTCCCCTCCGTTTCTTCATTACGGCTATGTGGTTCTATCTTCTTACTTGCTTCACGGGACCGTTTCAAGCGACTCGATGGATCAATTGGTATCTACACTTTACCCATTGGGTTGTGGGCCATGCTCATTTTGCCCTCTTAGGGACTTTTGGGTTTGTGGCTTGGGGAGCTATTTATTATGTTCTCCCTCGTGTCAGCGGAAAGCAGTGGTATAGCCGACGTCTTGCCACCGCTCATTATTGGCTAACCTTGACGGGCGTTATTATCATGATCTCAGCCCTTACGGTGGCGGGACTCTATCAGGCGGCTGCTTGGGAAGAAGGCACCGTCGTTTATCGCGCAGGGGCTTATGTCCTATCTCCTTTTATGGCGGCTCGCGCCTTTTCAGGCCTGCTCATCGTGGTAGGTCAGATTCTACTCTTTTTCAACATGTATAAAACCCTCTTTGGTCATGAGGGCACTCTCGACGAATCGACAGAACCCGATGCACTTCCTACGGGGGATAAGTTATGAACCAAGTGAATCGAACCAATTATATTTTTCCTGCCATCGGCATGGGGCTAATCCTCAGTGCCATTATCTTTGTGGTGGTATTGATTCCCCGTTGGACGTTCCGCCCTCCTCAGCCAAAGGATCTTCGAAATTACACTGCTCAAGAGTTGAGAGGCCGTACGGTTTATACACGTGAGGGATGCTTCTATTGTCATTCGATGGTCAGTCGTCCTCAAGACTGGGACCATGGAACTAAATCTAAAGCGTCAGACTATTACTACGACGAGTGGCATCTTTTAGGCTCCGAACGTTCAGGTCCAGATTTGTCTCAAATTGGTGGAAAATTTCCTGATGAATATCACATTCAGCACCACAAACAGCCCCGAAGTTTAAAACCTGGATCCATCATGCCTAATTACGAGTATCTCTCGGATCTGGACATGACTGATTTAACCGCCTATATGCAATCCCTAGGATCCAATGGTCGTCGTGCTCTCGACCCCCTGACCGGCCAACTTAAATGGGGTGAATTAGTCGACGCCAAAGGACCTACGGGTGAAATTGAAAAGGTAGCCGTATGGAAGGGTGGTGCCAACTTCGTTGCTGATCGTGAAAGAATTGCTTCTGAAAACTATGACCAGCATCTAGAAACACCCTATAAATATACTGCTGAAGTGGAGGAACTTCTTTTAGGAACTTCCCATGAAGCCCAGCTCTCCAAGGGGGCTGTTCAGGCAGTGGCCACTGCCAACTTTCCTACGGAGGAAGCGCTTCGTGAAGCTCGAGTTGAGAATCCAGATCTTCGTGCCTGGAGTGAAGTCAGTTATAAAGAACCCGATCAAATTCCTACCGATCTAGCCGGATTGGCTGCTTTGCAAAAACGTCGAACCATCGCTAATCAAGGACGCGGTATTTACAATCAGAAGTGCTCTTCTTGTCATGGATTAACGGGGAATGGTCGCGGATGGGCTTCTGCAAGCATGACTAAACGCGCGGCTAATTTCTGGGAAGACAAATTTGAAAATTATCGAACTGATACTTGGTACTGGAGAATCAGGCGGGGTGTTCCTGGAACACAGATGCCTCGCTGGGAATTTGATCTCAGTCCCGAGCAGACCCTTTATTTGGTGGCGTTCCAAAAGTACATATCTCAAAACAAAGGCTTGGGAGCCCTCAAGGGTATGGACGCTCCTGTCTATGGCCTCCCTCCTAGTTCGGCTAAAACCTCTATACAACCCTCTAACTGAGAATCTGATTATGGCGAATGAAGACAAAAACCTCCACGAACCCGCTGAAGAAGTTTCAGGTACTCAGATTCTTCACGGTAAAGCACCTTTTTTTCTCATTATTATTTATCTCGTCGTTATTTTTTGGGCTGTTCTAGCCTGGATACGACCCTATGGAACCTAAACTTATGAAACCTAAATTCCCATCCATCCTCCTCGTTGTTTTGGGCCTCTCCCTCCTGCTAGTCTCTGTGGCTTGTAGCGAAGGTCTCGGGACACAAAAAGCTTCCTCGGCTTCCTTGGCTCAATCTTCAGCGGGTGCTCCAGGAGAAGTCGAGCCTGTCACCTCGGGTGTTCCTTACCCCCTAGGTTTACCCAGCGCATTGAAGGGACGTTCCGTGTATCAATCCAATTGTGCGTCCTGCCACGGTACCTATTTGACAGCGGTGGAAAAACTAAGTTGGGAAGCCCAAAAAAATCTCCCCCAAGATCAATGGTCAGAAGTGACCAAGCAACTCGTGAGTGAAAATCGCCAGCCTAATAATCCCCTCTGGGAGCGAAAAGTTAATCCTGATTTTTATTCGACTGATTGGCGATTCGAGAAGAGCCCCGGTGAACTCTTTCGGCTGATTGAAACAGGCAAAGATCGATTTGGTCGACTCCACCCCGGCCCTTCAGGAAAAATGGGCGAGGGCTGGAAAGGGGCCATCAAGGACAATCGCGGAACTCAGTTGGTGGCCACCGGAGACCCCATCGCTATCTGGAATGTTGTCTTTTATGTCTGGAGTCGTTCGATTGCCGGCGCATCGCCAACACGCTTTACTGAAGCTTGGAGTACCTATTCGCAAAATTGTAATGTTTGTCACGGAACCTTGGGTAAGGGAGACGGTCCTCTTCACAAGACGCTACAGCCCCTTCCATTTAATTTTCAGAACTACAAAGCGATGGCCGAAACTACCGATACCTTCCTCTATTGGCGCATTTCTGAAGGAGGGCAGTGGACTTCGATTCCAGAATCGATTCAACGTACGATGACCCCAGAAGCACTTAAACTTTATGTCCATCAATGGTCTTCCATGCCAGCGTGGAAGGGTATCCTCACAGAACAAGAACGTTGGTTAGCGGTCGATGGGGTCCGTAGCCGAACTTATGAGCACGAATAGGAGCGGTGATGGAAGATAATACACGACGCATGCTCCTGAAAACTTTGACGACGTTGCCGATTATCGGCGCTTCTGTTTTAGCTATGCATGCGCTGCTGCGTTACTTCCGCCCCACGCTGGCTGGAGGCGTCAAAGCTTTGATGGCGCCCCCCGATGAAGTTGCTAGTGCGCCTCAAGTGGCGGCAACCCTCAATGATCTTACAAAGCCCTGGGACTTTAAAGAATTTATCTATGTGCGTACCAGCGTTGAGTACAGTGCTAATAAAACTCAAGGCGCCAAAATCCCCGGCTTTGTGGTCCGCCTTCCTGACGCAGTTCCTGGCGTTGATCCCAAAAATCCTAAAACCTGGTTTGTGGTTGTTCAACGCATTTGTCCCCACTTGGGATGTACTTTTAATTTCATTCCTAATCGAGAGGAGTTATCGGGAGGCTATAATTTTGCCGCTCCTGATCCTTTCCACCCCTACTTTGCGTGTCCATGTCATTTATCCGTTTATGATCCAACGCGTGCTCAAAAAATTTCCGGGACCGTTAAAGGAGTGAGCTTCGATGAATTACCCGGTAAAGTAGTCTCGGGTCCCGCACCTCGTCCCCCCCGTACGATGAGTTTTGATATCGTTGACAGTAAAATATTGATTACTGAAACCGAAGGTGGGGGTATAGGTTAATATGCTCGAAAAGTTCATTTCCTTTCTCCTCGGTCGGCCTGCATGGTTACGGTCCCTCATCAATAAAAGGGGAGTCGTTGGCCACCTCTGGCATGCACTTTGGAATGCAGGACCTAATCTTTTAGATTGGCTCCAAGGGCGATGGAAAAAAATGGATCTCTTTGATGAATCTTTTACCGAAGAAGCCAAGACGAATCCTTGGTATGCCTTGGGAGGCATGTGGTATTGGGTTTGGGTACTCGTCTTAGTCAGCGGATTCGTACTGATGATCTACTATGTACCCGTAACAGATCAGGCTTTCAAATCCATCGAGCGCATTCAATACAATTGGAAATGGGGTTCTATTCCTATTGGAGCTATCGTCCGAGGTATTCATAAGTACGGAGCCGATTCCTTTATCATTTTAGCGACCCTGCGTGTTTATCGTATTTGGTTTACTGGATCCTACAAACAAGGACACGAATTAACCTTTATTGTGTCCCTCTTGATTCTTATTGTGGGTATGTATTCGGGGCTGACAGGCTACCTCTTGATTTGGAATCAACGAGCCCTGTGGGCGACCAAAGTTATGGCAACCTTTCCCCTCTATTTAGACCAAAATCCGACCTGGATTCCGGGCGGTGCATTTATTAATGCAACTAATCAAGGGAAAACTACCGCTCAAATTCTTCTGGGTGGAACTTCCATCGGACCTGCTACGGTTACCCGATTCTACTCGTTCCACTTCATGTTGAGTTTCCTTTTAATGATCTTCTTTGAGCTGCGTGTCTATAACCACAGCTTCAAGCGAATGAATATTAGCCATTGGACCAAATTTATTATTTTTTCCATCATTCTGCTCGTCACCATTTTTGTTCCGGCAGCTTTTGGAAGCCCTGCGAATCCCGAGGTCACCCCTAATCCCATCTTGTCTGATTGGTATTTTCTAGCCATGTACCACATGTTGAAGTTGCAGGATCCATATTTGGCGACGGTTCTGACTGTTGGTATTCCTGTCCTTGTTCTGATCGCTCTGTTCTTAGATCGACGACCCGAGAAGGCTTGGGGGCAGCGACAAATATTTAATTGGATTGGTATCGGCGGTTGCATCTACTTCATCGTCTTCAGTTTCTTGATCATCAACAGCATTGCCGATCTTCATCGGGATGCTCCCCTCTGGTACTACTCCATGGGTCTTTTTCTACTTATTGGTTATTTCCAAGACTGGGCCTATGTCATGAAGCGTGATAATGCCCGCTGGTACCAGACCTTTCATATTTTCTTCGTCGGATTTATAGTCGTATCTATGAGTGCCAATACGCTATATCACTATTACGGTGACATCCGCGAGTGGAATACCTTGTCGAAGCCGATGATGCTCGAGATGCTAGCCCAAAACCCCGCCCTCACCCAGGATCAAGCCTATGACATTCTGGAAGCAACGCGACCGACTCTAAATTTATGGAAAACGCCGGCTGCCGCTATCACGGCGGGTAAGCCAGTTGGAATGGAACTTTGGAAAATACATGTCGTTGGGTGGCTCGGGTTCATGGTTTTGGGTACCGTGATTGGTCTTCGCCGCTGGGCTAGAAAACGAGATCTTGCGGCAGATGCTGTACTCGCCAAAGCTAAGCCCAAAACGGTGGGGGCATAATGTACCAACAACAACGCGTGTCCCTCATCAAATGGACTAGTTTAGGTTTGGGAGTTCTTTTTCTGTCTCAATGTATTGCTAAATGGAAGGCTTTCATGACGCTTCCCAATGTTCAAATCTATTTAGTGCTGCTGACGCTCTTGACTATATTTCTTGGCATTATTCTCCTGATAGGCGTTACGGTCTATGCCGAAGAAAAAATGAAAGGTCAGCTCAACAGAGAACGACCTTTCTTTGAGCGTTGGGCTAATCGTTTATTTATAGTTCGCCATGATGAGGTTAATCAATGAAGGCACGCGATACCTTTGGTACCATCTTTCTCGTCGTGGGCATTGTCCTTTTCTATTTTATTGGATCGACATCGATTGCTTCTGAGTTGGACGACATTCTCCATGGCCCACCGCTCACAGAGCCGGTTCGCTCGAAGCTTTCGCCCGAGGCCAATGACATGATTGATAAAGTGCTTCCTAAAAAAGTGAGTGAACTTCTTTATATCGATAAGATCTCCAGAATGACCACCGGAGAAGCCGCTCAAAGTACTAATGATGATCCTTTTCAGCAATTTAATATCATTCGCTGGATGGGCTGGGCCCTGATTATCGCTGCACTAGCCGATATTGGGACCGCTTATCTCACTCGAGTGAAATACTCGGCGGGAGAGTAATCTATGTATCGTAAATTCTTATCCCTGCTCAAAAACATTACCGTTAGTTTTGAGAAAATGATCAATTTCCTCACGACGCAAGAGCATAATCCACTTTATTTCCATGGTGCCATCCCTCTTTATATTTTTTGGTTCCTCATTTTCTCAGGTATTTTGTTATGGATGTATTACATCCCGACGTTAGAGCGCGCTTGGTCAAGCGTTAACTATATCTCCGCTCTCCCCATCATTCAAAGAGGCGCCGTCAGTCTTTCAGACCCTGCTAGCGGAATTCCCTACGGGTCCATTATTCGAGGGATTCACCGTTATGGGGCCGCGGGCATGATGATTGCCACCATCTTACACATGCTTCGCGTTTATTTCACAGATCGACACCGCTCTTGGCGTTGGCTCCCATGGATCTCTGGAGTGGTCCTCTTGATCTTGGTGCTTTTCGTTGGGATCACGGGATACCTGTTGGTTTGGGACAACCGCGCCTATGCACTCACGATTTGGACTCAGGCATTCATTTCAGCTATTCCTCTTTTTGGCGCCGGCCTCTCCAATTTCTTCATTGGCGGTGATGGTATTACGGATTACACCATTATTCGCTTCTTTTTCTTTCATATCGGTGGCGCCTCGCTTATCTTTTTTCTAATGTGGGTCCATTTCATTCGACTTAAATACCCGGTGGTGACGCCCAGTCGTTCAACCAACTTTCTTGTGCTGGGTTTTATTTTAGTAGCCGCAGGAGCGATCCCTGCCATCAACATTACACAGGAGCTCGTTGCAAAATATCCTTCACTGAGTGATCAGGCGGCCTATATTGCTTCCGATGCCCCCGCCAATATTGGTACGCTTGTCTCGAACGTTCGTTATGATGTTTGGTATATGTTCCCCTACTACCTCATTGAGAAATTGGGTATAACGGGTGCCTGGTGGATTCTGGGAGTTTCCACACTTTTGCTCATTGTGGCTCCTTTCTATCCTAAAGATCGACGTGACAATATCGCAGAAGTGATTGAAGCAAAGTGCACGGGGTGCACTTTTTGTTCACTCGATTGCCCCTTTGAAGCGATCACGATGCAAGATCGTGCTCCAGGCTCTAAATTTAAATTGATTGCCGTCGTTCAGGAAGCTCGATGTTCAGAATGCGGTATCTGCGTTGGATCATGTCCTTTCCAGGCCATTGAATTACCGAATATGGATTCTAAAGTCATAGACGGAGACATCTTGGCTCTTTTGAAGCAGGGGGTTTAAGATGTCTACGATTAATCCAGAGCTTACGATCCCAGCCTCAACGGAATCTAAACCCAAAATAGTGGTGGGTTTTGTTTGTGAACGCTCCATTCCAATTCAAGAAATGATCAATCAGCAAAAAGCTCTCAGCGACGACCCTAATGTCAAGATTGTGATTCTTCCATGCTCGGGTATGGTAAAGCCTTCCCAGATGGAGTTAGCCCTCGCTCAGGGTGCTGAAGCGACATTTGTCTGTGGTTGCGCCATGGGAGACTGTCATTATCGAACGGGCAACATTATGATCAAAGAGCGTCTTGAAGGCGAACGAAATCCAAAACTCCGTAAATCGACGGATCGCACCAAGGTGGGTATGTTCTTTTTCACCATGAAAGATAAACACCCTTTCCTAGAAGCATTGGCTAAATTTAAAGCCCTAGCGTTTAAGTCTTAAGGAGTTACGATGGGAGCCCCTGCAAAAAAACCAACTATGAATAGCTACCAGATTATGCTTCGTTATCTACTTTTCTATGTTCTATTCTTCGGTATTCTTTATATCGTAGCTCTTTTCGGCGAAGTCGCAGAAAGTTGAACCTATGTCTGATACTCAACCTAACAAACCCAATCCATCCGGCGATACCGTCCGCATTGCAGATATCCTTAAAGAAAATAAGATTCTGACTCAATCGCTTATCTTTTTTATCCTGATGCTTTTGGTCCCTGTTCTCCTAGCCTGGAAATTCGACTGGTTTTTGATCGCTAACTAACGAGGTTATATGAACACCTATTCAAATTGGGAACTGATCGTAGTGTTTAGCGTGGTTGGCGGTGCTTTTGCCCTAGGCTTTGTTTTGATAGCCGTCTGGGCGATACGTAACGATCAATTTAAAGATGTTGAAGGGGTTAAGTACCGTATGATGGATGATTTTCAAGATGCGCGATCGAGTAAATCCAAACAAAAGGACGAAGAACTTTAATCGGGAAGTAATACCCAAGCTCTTAAGAGCCCTAAAGATTTGAGATGTGGAATTAACTTCTCAACGGGCAGCCCCATTACCGTGGCATAACTGCCTTCTACTTTTTCAATAAAGTAAGCTCCTTGGCCTTGTATGGCGTAGGCTCCAGCTTTATCCATCGGTTCTTTAGTGGAAACGTACCATTTAATTTCTTTTTCCGACATGGATCGAAAAGTCACTCGAGCCACATCGTGGATCAGAAAGGAACGCTCCTTCCGCCTAAGACAGCATGCGGTATGGACCTCGTGGGTTTGACCTTGAAGACTTTGCAGCATGGCCATGGCATCCGAGGAGTCTACAGGCTTGTTGAGAATCTTGCCTTTGAGGCTCACGGTTGTATCGGCTGCTAGAACCCAAGATTCAGAATGGTCCCGGCCTACATGCTCAGCCTTTGCTTGAGCGAGTCGTTCGACGAGCGCTTGGGCTCCTTCGTTCAGATGGGGAGTTTCGTCAATATTAGGAATTACTAGCGTGAAAGGAATTCGCAGCGCTTCAAGCCATTGCTTTCGCCTAGGGGACCCAGAGGCCAGAATCAGGTGAGGCAGGTGAACGACGATGTATTCGTAGGTGTATTCTTCTTCAGCCATCAGATTTTCCTGATCCAAGCCTGAAGGAGGCCTACAAGAGTCACAATGATTAAGGCGGGTCCGAAATAGATCCAGGACGCTGGGGTCCACCATGTCGACCATTCTAAAGTCTCCACGTGGACCATTTCGGATTGTGGACCACTCCATAGTTTGCTGTGACCATCCGGCCAAAAAATACCAGACGCTCCCGAAAGGGTTGCCCGAATTAAAGGCCGACCCATTTCCACCGCCCGTAACCGAATCTGAGCTGCATGGAGAAATGTAGCGCCTGTTTTTTCGAACCAAGCATCATTGGTGTGATTCGTCAGCAGGTCCGCTTGAGTCAACTCAACGCCCTCCCGAACACGATCGATTAAGAGGGCTTCTGAGCAGAGTAGGGGATGAACCACCAAGGGTTTATCGTTCGTGCTAGGAATAACAAATCTGCTTTCCGATGAGAGGTGGCCGGGAACCTGACTGACCCATCCCAAGCGCTGATCGAGCCAGCGCCGAAACCCTTCAGACCCCGGCATACGCTCGCCAAAATGCATGGGGACCACCTTTGCTTGAATGAACGAAGGTCGACCTGCAACCTCTCCGCGTACTAAATTTTGGTTTCCTCCCTCGGTACCAAATAGCCAAGCCACATTCCGGCTCGATGCTTCAAATCGAAGACGATCATGGGCTCCACGATCATCCCGTCCTAAGATGGAGCTCTCACCCCAAAGCACGAGTGTTGGACGACTTGAATGAGGGAGCTGATAGTCCTTTAGGGCTTGATCCGAGAGAGACCATCCCTTAGATTCCATATCGGGCGATCGTAATCCCGCTGGAAAATTACTTTGAACAACCACAATATCGAGTTGCTTCTGGGGGGCGGTCGTCGTACTTCGTTGTAAGAGTAGCCAAGCTGCATGAGTGATTCCTAGAACGACGAGAAAACTTAAAGGGCCTAGACAACTTCTCCATCCACGCTGGAGACCAGCCCATGTAGCTGTTCCCCATAGAAGGGCAGATAAACCAAGGGCGCTGAGCCATGCTGCTCCCGTAGCGGTCCAAGGCACGGCACCCAAAACCGAACCCCACGTCCAAGGGTAGACTCTAAAGGCCCAACCTTCCCATAAGATCAAGCCGAGACCGATCGCCCACGCAGCACTGTGGGCCCCTCTTTTTCGATGAATGGCATGAGCCACTTTAACCAGAATCCAAATCCCAAGGGATTCATAAGCCACAAAGAGTAGGGTAGCAAAACTCGCCAGTCCGATACTGATTCCACCTTTGAGGTGGAGCGTGGGAACCATCCATTTAAACAAGATAAGGAACCCCACCATCAAACTGATGAGGAGACTTCGATGCGACCACTGATGTTGAAGTGATTTAAAAATAAAGAAAGGAATTAACCACGCGGCCACAATTTCCATGCTCCCCAAATCTTCAAAGGGAAACATGAGGGCTAATAGCATGAGGGCTACGAGACTGAAGCCAAGCAGGATTTCTTGAGTCACCCCGAGGCTTTTGACTTTACCGACCATCTTCTTCTCGTCGTGCAACTTCGAAGCATACCAGTCCCAACGCGACGGCAGCATTCAAACTCTCTACGTTCTGGATGGGTATGGATACCCGTTGAACATGAGGGGGGAGGGTTACGCCTTGCCATCCATGCCCTTCATTACCCACTAAGAGTCTCAAGGGTTTTTTAAGAGAAGCCTCCCCTAAGGGGACTGCTGAGGGCGAGCCATCGAGGGCGATCCAAACGCCTGAGTCTTGGGGCACTTTAGCGCAGCGTCGAAAAGAGATTAAAAAAGAAGCACCCATCGATCCCCGAATGGCTTTGGGAGAAAAAGGATCCGCGGTGCCGGGACCTAAGATAACTTCATGACAACCAAAAGCAAGGGCGCTTCGACTAATCGCACCTAGATTGCCAGGATCTTGTATTCCCCAAGCCCCAACGACGAAAGGACCCAGGGGTTCCGAGGACTCAGGCTCGAGCGTGACGACTAAAGCATGGTCGGGAGGCGTGGCCATGTCGGTGAGTTCACGCATACAAGCATCGCTTAGGCAAAGACCGGGAAGTGATAGTTCAGATTGGAGGGGATGATCAGTAGAACCTTCTAGTTGAATCCACTGGGAGGCCTTGAGGCGCTGTGCTCCCGAATGATGTTGAGCCTGTCGCCAAGCCTGAATTAAGGTGTCTCCAATGATTAGTGTTTTTTGCCTCTGAGCCCCCGCTTGGTGGATCTCGCTCAAGAGGGCTCTAAAAATCTCGTTACTTTTGCTCTGAATAATGTGCATTCCCATAATTTAGTTTCGCACCTCCTTTCAAACTTCCCAAACGTGTCCTTTTTTGGGCTAGTCTGCTTAATGAACCCCATGATTTTGAGGAGGTCTTTATGTCCCAACCCGATGGAATTAAGCCCTATATCCCTTCTGAAGCCAAGATAGCCGAGTTTACCCCCAAGGCCATTTTATTTGGATCGATCTTTGGAATTATCTTTGGAGCGTCAACCGTTTACCTCGCCCTTCGTGCCGGTTTAACCGTCAGCGCGTCCATTCCGATTGCCGTAGTAGCTATTAGTCTTTTGAAACGATTTGGTGGAAGTACCATTTTAGAAAATAATCTTGTTCAAACCATTGGCAGCGCGGGTGAAAGCATTGCGGCCGGCGTGGTCTTTACTCTTCCAGGTTTTCTCTTCCTGTCGACGACGAGTAAAGGGGAGAGTTTCTTCACGTATTGGACTATTTTTACTTTAGCTCTTTTGGGCGGCATCCTTGGGACCCTCATGATGATTCCCCTTCGACGAGCCCTGATTGTGAATGAGCATAAAGAGCTACCTTATCCCGAGGGTACGGCTTGTGCCGCGGTATTAATTGCCGGCGAAAAGGGTGGAAATCTAGCTAAAAAGGCTTATGCAGGCCTCGCTTTTGGCATTGTGTACGCTCTGCTTCAATTGGTCTTCAAAGTTATTGCCGAAACCCCCACGTGGGTTTCCAATATGAAGAGCAAGATTTTTCCCGCCGCAACGGTTAATGCCAATATTACCCCGGAATATTTAGGCGTTGGGTACATCATCGGTATTCGAAATTCAGGCCTCCTGGTCGCCGGTGGCGTCTTGGCCTGGTTAGGCATGATTCCTCTTTTGGCCACACTGGTTCCTGAGCCACAAATCGCCCTCCAATTAAATAAATTGGGCTATCTCAAAGACCTAGCCGTTAATGGGGCCTACGGATGGGACGTCAGCACTCAGTCCTTTAGCCAACTCAATCGAGCCATTTATTTTGCCTATGTGCGACAAATTGGAGCCGGCATGGTCGCGGCCGGAGGTTTCATTACCCTCCTAAAGACCATCCCAACGATCATTAGTGCTTTTAAGGGAGCCTTGGTGTCCATGAGAAATAAGGACAGCCAAGCGCAAACTCAACGTATTGATCAAGATCTACCGATCTCAGTGGTCATCTTTGGCTCACTCGCTCTGATCCTTATTGTGGCGTTCTTACCGTTCATCCCCGGAGAAGGTCTTGCTAGTAAGTTGTTCCTTGGACTCCTCATGATTGTCTTTGGATTTTTCTTTGTCACGGTGAGTAGCCGTATCGTTGGCATTATTGGTTCCAGTTCTAATCCTATTAGTGGAATGACGATTGCAGCCCTGATGTCCACCTGTTTGATTTTTGTGGCCCTAGGATGGACCGCCGATGTGTATCAGCCCATGGCCCTCTGTGTCGGGGGCATCGTGTGTATCGCCGCTGCTAATGCAGGAGCAACCTCTCAAGATTTGAAAACAGGTTACTTGGTTGGAGCTACACCCCGCCATCAGCAAGTAGGATTAATGATTGGGGCTTTAGCCGCTGCTTTAGTGATCGGCTGGACTGTGCAAGTTTTAGATAATGCTCATATTGATCCGGCCACGGGTCAAATGGTTCACATGATTGGAGGCGAACGCTTTCCGGCCCCCCAGGGAACTTTGATGGCCACTCTGATTAAAGGCTTACTCGCTGCTAGTTTGGATTGGCAGTTCGTGCTCGTGGGTGTTGCTATTGCTATCACGATGGAACTCTGTGGCGTCCGAGCCCTGGCCTTTGCCGTTGGAGCCTATCTTCCTCTTTCCACGACACTCCCTATTTTCTGTGGAGGTGTTATCCGTCATTTTACGAGTGTTAAAAATGGAACCACTTCAGATGGCCATGGCGGGGAAGAAGAACTCGGTCCGGGTAATTTGTTCTCAACAGGCCTCATCGCTGGAGGCGCCTTGGCGGGTATTTTCGTGGCGATTCTTACGGCGAGTTCCGACAAGGTAGCCTTCTTAGGATCCCTACTCACGAGTCTTAATTTCGAAGAGGGAGTTATGCATCGCCTCGGTGCCTCGGGTTACGATCTTCTAGGTGTACTTGCCTTTGTGGTCATGGGCTTGACCCTTTATCGTGTGGCCACCAAGCCATCTGATTAGACCGCTAAATATCATAGAACGGATTGAACGCCTCGAATCATTTCTGTGACGAGGCCTGATACCGTGAAGGTTGGTTTCCAACCCCAATCTCTCCGAGCGACTTGATCATCGATTTCTTCGGGCCAAGAGTCAGCAATAGCCTGACGAAAATCGGGTTCGTATCGGATTTCAAAGGTTGGTATTTTTTCCCGAATCGCCTCAGTTAATTCTTTGGGGGTGAAACTCATCGCAGTGAGATTGTAAGCATGTCGGACGGTTAAGCATAAAGCCGGAGCGTCCATAAGTTCCATAATGGCCCTGATGGCATCCGGCATGTACATCATCGGGAGACGCGTATCTTGTGAAAGAAAGCAGGTATACGGACGGGCAGCCACCGCGGAGTGAAAAATATCGACCGCATAATCCGTCGTTCCTCCACCGGGAGATGTCTTCCAGCTAATGAGCCCCGGAAAGCGCAGACTGCGTACATCCACTCCGTGGTGTCGGTGATACCACGCACACCAAGCTTCTCCGGCTACTTTAGAGATGCCATAAACCGAAGTAGGATCCATCATGCACTGTTGAGGGGCTGGTTGTGGGGCTGAGGGTCCGAATGCTGCCATGGAACTTGGCCAAAAAACCTTAATACCCTTATCTTTCGCAATCTCTAGGACATTGAGGAGACTTTTGAGGTTGAGCTCCCACGCCCACTGGGGGTTTTGCTCGGCCTTAGCAGACAAGGCGGCAGCTAAATGATAAATTTCTTGGATATGATGCTGCTCCACGATCTGTTTAAGTCTTTGAAAATCCAGAACATCTAAAGTCTCATGGGTCAGCGACGCCTTAGGACCTTGAGGTCTTAGATCAGCCGTCACGATTTGAGTAGGACCCCATTGATGGACCAAGGCTTCCGTCAGATCGGTACCAATTTGTCCTAACGCGCCAATAACAAGGATTTTTTTAGATGACATAGATAATTAGGATATAACACCTAGCTCACGGCCGGCCTGCCCAAAGGCTGCGACAGCCTTTTCGAGGTCTGCTTGGCTGTGGCCGGCACTTATTTGAACTCGGATTCTTGCTTGACCTTGGGGTACGACGGGAAAGAAGAAACCGATGACATAAATACCTAACTCTAAGAGGCGAGATGCCAGAGCTTGGGCTTTAACGGCATCATAAACCATGATGGGGATGATGGGGTGCTCACCGGGTTTAATTTCAAAACCTTCGGCCTGAATCGCCTGGCGAAAAAAGTGCGTGTTAGCCATCAAACGATCACGAAGCTCAGGTGAACCTTGGATCATCTCGAGAACTTTGAGAGAGGCTCCCACGATGCTCGGAGCAAGGGTGTTTGAAAATAAATAGGGTCTCGAACGTTGGCGTAAAAGTTGAATCACCTCAGCGCGTCCACTTGTAAATCCGCCGGAAGCCCCACCCATCGCTTTCCCTAGGGTTCCCGTGATGATATCCACCTTGCCAAGGACACCTCTAAATTCATGAGTCCCTCGGCCAGCATCTCCCATGAATCCCGTTGCGTGACACTCATCAATACCCAGAAGCGCATCGAACTCATCGCAGATTTTTCTGAGCGTATCTAATTGAGCAACGGTGCCATCCATGGAGAAGACCCCATCGGTAAATACAAGGATAAAGCGAGCCCCATCGCGTCGAGCTTCCTCACAACAACGTCGGGCATCGGCCATATCATTGTGACGATAGCGATAGCGCTTAGCTTTGCTGAGTCGGATACCGTCGATGATGGATGCATGGTTAAACTCATCACTAACAATGGCATCCGACTCACCCATGAGGGGTTCAAAAAGACCTCCGTTGGCATCGAAGGCCGCGGCATAGAGAATCGTATCCTCCGTCCCTAAAAATTCAGATAAACGAGCCTCGAGCGTTTTGTGGAGATCTTGGGTGCCACAGATGAAGCGAACGGAACTGAGCCCAAAACCATGGGTCTCAAGTGCATCCTGTGCAGCTTTGACGACCTCAGGGTGAGCTGATAACCCTAGATAGTTATTGGCACAAAAATTTAAGACCGCTTGGGGCCCCGAAGGGGTTTCGACATTGATCTGTGCGCGTTGAGCGGAGGTGATGACCCGTTCTTTTTTAAGAAGCCCGGAGGCTTCAATGCTCTTTAATTCATTTCGAATATGACTATAAAAAGAATTCGCCTCAGCCATATCTATTCGAGAGGCAGTTGGCCAGGCTTGTTTCGAAGAATAGCGGGGATCTCCAAATCTGCTTCTAAATGCACTTCACCACTGGAAGTTGGGGCGAGGACGGGGAAAGGATCTAAGCGTCGGGGCGTTCGGGTTTGTTGACTCGGCTCGGCACCGGTTCGCTCAGGGACCGCCTGGGTATGCCCATAGATTGGACCTGAATCGGGAATAATTTGTGTAATAGGTGCGGTCGGAGGCATCGGAACGAAAGGAAGCGTATTGGAGGAAACAGGAGGGACAGCTCGCGAAGTGACCAAATGATTACTTAGAGGATGCCCTAGGGTGGGAAGATGGCGGGTCGTTCGTCCATCAAAGACGGGCACTTCTTGGGCATCATCAAAACCGCTTGCGAGAACGGTGATTTGGACTTCGTCTTGAAACTGAGGAGCTTCTACTTGGCAAAGTTTAACTTCTGATTGGCCGGCATAGTGGTCTTGAAGGTAAGTCATGGCCTCCTCAACTTTAGAGAACTGATGATGAGCCCAGTTAGCCATCATGCTGACAATGACTTTGCGCGCTGACCCGTTTTGAGCTCGTTCCAGTAGAGGGCAGGCGAGGGCTTGCTGGAGGGCATCTAGAATTCCGTTTTCTCCACTGCCGGTGCCGGTTCCAATCAGAGCTTCGCCCCCATTGCGTAAAACATTTTCAACATCTGCAAAATCCCCATTCAAGTCTCCGGGATACAAGATGAGATCGGCAATCCCTCGAACCCCCTGGATCAAAACGCTATCAGCTGTTCGAAAGACTTCTTTTTGAGTAGCGCCCTGAGGGCAGAGCGATTTGAGGCGCTCGTTGCTGACCGCAATCACGGTATCCGCCACACCTCTCAATTTCTCGAGGCCCTTGTGGGCTTTTTCAATCTTAGATTTACCTTCCCAAGCAAAAGGCGTGAGCACCACTGCGACGGTTAGTGCATTCAGCTCTTTGGCGTAATTAGCGACCACGGGTGCAGCTCCTGTTCCCGTCCCACCTCCCATGCCCGCCGTAATAAAGATCATGTCAGAGCCTTCGAGTTGCTTAAGAATTTCATCCCGGCTCTCTTCAGCGGCTACATAGCCACGATCTGAATTTCCACCGGCGCCTAATCCACGCATCGAACTCGGACCCAAGATAATTTGATGGGGTGCTTTGCACATGGATAAACTTTGTTGATCAGTATTCATGGCAATGAATTCGACACCCGAAACGCCACTCTCAATCATTCGATTGACCGCGTTACATCCTGCACCTCCTACTCCCACAACTTTGATGCGCGCCCCTGGAATGGGCTCGGGATGGGGGAGGAAGGGAGTTTCCATCATAAGAATTCCTTTAGATTACTTGAAGGCTTCGAGAATATTGCCTAAAAAAGATGAGGAACTGTGGCCAGATTCTTGCCGCTCTCGAATCATATATTTAGCAGCACCGAGGGCGTTCACAAAATGAGGGTTATTAATGACGGCGGGGAGGGTTAGATCAAAGTCTAGGGGTCTTGAAATGACGACCCTAGGACGGCCAAAAATCGTCTGAGCAAGCGTCGGTAGATGGAAGAGGATAGATCCACCCCCAACGAGGTGAATTCCCCCATGGAAATCACTAAGCCCGGTTCGATTAATTTCGACTTGGACAAAATTAAATAGTTCGACGGCCCTCGCCTGAAGGACTTCAGCGACCTCACTTCTAGAAATGAAGCGACCCTCATCTTCGAGTTCAATTTGTTCATCCGCCACTTGTTGAGGAATCACTGAACCGTAGCGAAGTTTGATGCGTTCGGCAGCCACCATTCCCCCAAGGTGTTTAGTGATTTCAAGATCACGGGTGAAATGGCGACCACCCACAGCGATAAAAGCAGAATGAAATAGCGTTCCGAGATGAAAAATACCTACATGGGTCAGATCTTCACCAATATCGATGACGACGGCACTGTTGTCTTTGTCTTGACGGGGTAGGATCGCTTCTGCCGTTGCAAGAGGTGAATAGACAAGTTCAGCCTTAGGAAAACCAGCCAATTGAGCGACGCGCCGAATGTTATTGAGAACCGAAGAAGGGGCTAGAATTAGCCTTACTTCTGCCTCCAGTGATGCGCCAACCATGTTCAGCGGATTACGAACTTCTCGCTGACCTTGTATGTGATAGATCTGGGGAATGCGATGAAGAACACTTTCTTGTTGGGCCATTTTGCAATTATTTTTAGCCTGATCAAGGACCCGTTCAATATCTTCATCGGTGATGATTTGATCTTTCGAATTGATGGTGACAGAATCGCGGAGATTCTCGCCTTTAAAGTGGATACTGTCGACCGAGACGCACACCCCTTCCACTTTTTTAACATCAGCTTGGGTCATGGCCTCTTCCTTGGCTGCCTTGAGCGCAGCTACTGCTTTATCCATGTCGTTGATGTAACCCTGCTTGATACCACCCTCAGAATTAGCCATGCCTCCACCGATGACATGAAAAAGACCGTTGGCATCCATGGTGACAACGACGGCAGCCACTTTACTGGTTCCAAGGTCAATGCCAATAAAAGTGGGTTGCTTAGCCATGAAACTCCTCGACGCTACTAAGAGAATCTTACTCTCTTCGAGAATTATTTCTAGCGTTTGCGAGGTAGCTGGTCACCGTCAATAATCGTCGGAACCCCAATTTTGTTTTTCAGGGTCAGAATGACTTGATTCTTAAATCTAAGGTTGACTCCCTCGATGGCCGAACGTTCCTCTGGAGTGGATAGCTGGCTTGTGAAAACACTTTGAAAATTAGGAATATTACCGATAGGATCTCGCTCATCGAGCTTCACGGGTACTTGAAAATCCTGAAGATAAAGAATAGGTCCTTGGTCATCCCAATGCATTTCCTCTATAAGGTCGAAAAACTCAGGTTGTTGGATTTTAATGGTTTTAGCCACTTGGCACATACGGGCCAAACTAGCTCGATTTTGGAGGTTAGCATCCGAGACAATAGGGAGGGCTTTGGACCCATTGGAACTATTTAATTCGTCGATGAGTAAACCCCCCTCGCTCACCAGATAGGTACCCTGGGAATTCACCATCCAAAGATAGGCTTCCTTGTCTTCGATAATAATGACGAGTCGGTCAGGAGGATCCTTGCTAAGGTTGACGGACTTGATCCAGGATTTCTCCATTAAGGCATTCATCAGAGGCTCAGCATTGAACCAAAGAAGGGGTTGGCCAAGACTCAGATCTTCTGAGATTTTTTGAATCTCAATTTGTCGCTTAGGTGAGGATCCCGTAATTCGAACTTGTTGAACACTCAGGGCTTTGAGATGGAGAAGGCGGTAGGTCAAACGCGTGAGACCCCAACCCAGGGCGATCAGAATCGCGATAACTATAATCAGTCTTACTCGGTTAAACCAAGGACGCTTGGGTTGTGTGCGAGGGTAATAAGCCATTAGATAACATTGCCCCAGACTTCGACTTCAGGTTCGAGAGTAATACCATACCTCGATTGGACCTTGGATTGCACCTGAATCATCAGTTCATAGAATTCTCTCGCCGTCGCCTGTCCATGATTAATGAGGAAATTAGCATGCTCGGGACTCACCTCAGCATCGCCCACCCGGTATCCCTTGAGCCCTGCCTGATCAATCAGGCGTCCAGCACTTTGGCCTGGAGGGTTCTTAAAGATGCACCCTGCGTTCCGTTTGGATAAGGGCTGAGAGCTGCCGCGTTTTTGACGATTCGATTCAACCTCGGCTTGAATAGTTTCTGAATCTCCTGGCGTCAGGCGAACGGTAAACCCTAAGGCTACATAGCCGGGCCCAAGATGACTCCAGCGATAGCTAAAATTCGATGGCTGAGGAACAGTTTCAATCACTTCACCTTCGGGATGAATGTAGCGATAGCGCGAAAGAATCTGAACTAATTCTCGACCGTAAGCCCCCGCGTTCATATGAAGTGCCCCTCCGGTGGTTCCAGGAATTCCTGCGGCATACTCCATACCCGAGAGGCCTTGTTTGGCAGCATCTTGGCTCAATCGAATATGCCCATAATTAGCCGGAGCCGTGATCTCCTGACCCTCCACCTTCAATACTTTTGGAAAATTCAAACGAATGACAGGTTCTTCAATATCAGAAAGGACGACAAGGTTAGATCCGCCGCCTAGAATCCGATAGGACCAGCCTTCCCGTCGGAAGGTTTTAACGAGAGAGCAAACTTGCTCTTCATTGATGGGTTCAAAGAGGATTTTGCATTGCCCACCCACACCTAGAGTCGTTAGTTTTCCAAAGGAAATGTTTTCTCGACGGGGGATAGGCTGAATCAAATCAGGGAGAGAGTACATGGTTCTAGTTTAAGGTTGCAGGGACGCTTAGAGAAGTTAGGATGAAACTATGCGATGGCTTAGTTTAGATCATGGAACCAAACGGTTGGGCCTTGCGGTCTGCGATCCGTCAGAATTCCTCTTCACTCCCAAGGGAGTTTGGTCCATGGAGGAATCACCCATCCTCCCCCGCCTTGTTCAGTTTTGTCATGAAGAGGGGATCCAGGCTCTTTGTGTGGGCTTCCCGGAGCACCAAGATGGCTCACCGAGCTTAACCGCTCCTGCTGCTGAAGCTTTTGCTAATGAATTGGCTCGTGTCACCGGTCTGCCGTTATGTATGATAGGGGAGCATTTAACAAGTGCTATGGCCGAGACACGTATGCGAGAAGAAGGGGTCCCCGCTGGACAATTTTCTAAGTGGATCGATGCCTATGCCGCCATGATTCTTCTAGAAGAGTGCGTAGGTGAGCGTCGCCGTGAAGGCCGACCTCTGGATCAGATTTAGTTGGTCAGCGTGATCTGCCGCTCGCAAATATGAGCGAGGACATTGTTATGGGTCACAATTAAAGTGGTGGGCTTAAGATTTTGATGAAGCTTATGAATAAAGTTCGTAATGAGATCGGCCGTTACGGGGTCGAGGTTGCCGGTCGGTTCATCCAAGAGCCATAACGAGGGTTTACGAACCATTGCGCGCGCTAGCCCGATCCGAGCCGCTTGACCGCCGCTCAGTTGATGGGGAAATCGATCGGCTAAGTCGCTACACCCTACCTCGTGAAGTAAAGATTTCCCCCACACTTCGTCCCAACCACCATCGAGTTTCATGGGGATGAGGACATTTTCAAGAACGGTAAATTCAGGAAGGAGTCGAGGATCCTGAAAAGTCAGTCCTATATGTTGCCTTCGGAAAAGAGAAGAGGACCTCGGATCCGAGGGATTCATGACGTGAGATCCCAGTTGGATCGATCCCGATTGCCAACCATCGAGACCCGAAAGGCAATTGAGTAAAGTCGTCTTTCCGACCCCACTGGGACCCACGAGCGCATTGAGGCTGCCCGGCGTTAAAGACATAGAAAAGTTATTTAAGACGGGATGGTCAGACCCTGGATAACTTTTATAAAGTTGCCGAACGTCAACCAAGAGACTCATCTAGATCAACTCCACCAATTTGAGATAAAGAGTATGGGTAGCGAGCGCATCCCCAAGCGCCGTATGGCGCTGATCAGCAGGGACATGGATCGCAAAATGGCGGAAAAGTTCATCACTGCTAAGCCGCATTTGGGGAAGTTTACCTTTTTCTCTCAGAGCCTTAGCAATGCTGTGCGTGTCGACGGTTCGATGATGAAATCGAGACTCAATGTCTATGCCGTTTAAGGAAAGGAATCGTTTCATAAATTCAAAATCGAAAGAGACATTGTGTCCCACCAGCGTAAGAGGCTCGGGCCCGAAATGGCGTTCACAAAAATGCATCACTCTCTCAATTACAGAAGCATGCTCGAGGGCCGATTCATGATGAGTAACCAAATTGATCCGATTGACCTTAAGCCCCCCCGCGGAAACGACATAGGGTTCATGTCGAACCTTGAGTTCAAGAGTCTCAAGCACCTGAGCACCCTCGCAGGCGACCAAACCTAAAGTCAGAAGGCTGTGGCTCTGGGAATCTAAACCCCCCGTTTCAGTATCGAACACTAAATAGCGGTTCATGAGGACCTCATGGAATCAATTGGATGGAGCCGGGCGGCTACGCGAGCAGGATATTTTGAGGCTAGCCAAGAAACGCCTAGCGGAAACAGGATAGCGATTAAGACGTCTGTAAAATGGAGTCGGAAAGGAACGTAGGTGATGAAATCATAGACCGCCGAAGGTAGGGGTATCCATCGATAGTGATCCGCAAAATAGCAAAAAGGAATAGCAACGATCAGGCCCCATGCAGTCCCCCGCAAGCCCATTTGAAGCCCCTGTCGAGCAAAGGCCCCCTCAATTTGCTCGGGGGTGGCTCCGAGTGCGAGCAGCACCCCTAGATCTCTTTTCTTCTCGGTGACTAAAAGAATGAGGCTGGCCACAATATTGAAGACTGCAATGCACACGATAATTCCAATGAGGGACGTAAAGAGCCATTTCTCAACCCGAAGAGCTGCAAATAAAGCGCGATTCGTATCTCGAAGATCGGAAGCCACATATTGGGCCCCAATACTCTGTAGCACAGCGGATTTAATATCGGTAATCTCATCGGTGGAACGCGTCCGGACATCAATCATTTCGGCTCGCTGCGTCTTGGCGAGTCTCATGGCGTCATTCAGATGAATAAAGGCCCAACTCCGATCAAATTCACCGATGTGACTAGTAAAAATACCGGCTACGCGGTAGGCCCCTACCTTGGGTTGACTTCCCGAGGGTCCTAAGCTTAAACGAAAGTAGGCGACTGAAATTTCAGAGCCGACCTTTAGGTCGAGACGTTCAGCTAACTGCTGACCAATTAGAATTTCTCCCTCCTCGAGACGAGAGACCGAATAGGGTTTGAGACTTGAAAAAATGGTGGAAGTCATCTCGGCAGAAGCAGGGTCAACTCCTTTAATGATCAAGGGTTCTGGGGGTAGATCGCGATCGGCTACGCGCAGCAGTCCCTTTTCCATTCGCATGGGACTCGCTCCAATGACTCCCGGCGTATTGCGAATCTGGCTCAAGATCTCAGGGAGATCTTGGATATCCCCAATACGCGGCGCCACAGCAAAGTGAGCAGTCGCACTAAAGATATTTGTCTGTATTTCATCATGAAATCCATTCATCAGGGCCATGCACAACAGCATAGCTGTGACGCCAAGGGCGATGCCCCCCGTGGCTAATTGACGCATTAATTTAATAAATGAACCCCGACCGGTCGCGTTCAAATAACGGTGGGCTAAAAACCCTTCAAAGGAAGTCATATCTTTCCATTATCGCCTAGGGATATGATCAAAGACGGAGAACTGAAACTTTCGCATGAACGAGACCCCCATCCGTTGTTTTTTAATTGCACATCAGGGGCCACGTGAACCCCAGGACCCTATTGAGGATCATTTAGTCGAACTCCATCAGTTAGCCTTGAGTTGCGGGCTCCACGTGGTGGGCCAAAAAAGACTCAAGCGCCCCAAGATTTCATCCCAGACCTTCTATGGCCCTGGACAAATCGAAGAATTAACTCTCGAAGCGCGTGCGGTGGGTGCACGAATTCTCATCTGTGATGATGAACTCTCGGGTAGTCAAAGTGTGGCGATCGAACGTCTTAGCAAAATGATCTGTATGGACCGAACGCGCCTTATTCTAAAAATCTTCGAACAGCGAGCTAAAACGAAAGAAGCAAAAGCCCAGGTTGAACTCGCACGCTTGCAATACGAACTTCCTCGCCTCAAGGGCGTATGGCGCCACTTAAGTCGTCAAGGCGGAGGTCTAGGGTTAAGAGGAGGAGCCGGAGAAACCCAACTGGAAGTGGAACGACGTATTTACGGTCAAAAGATATCGACCCTTAAAAAGGAACTTTCTCATGTCCAACGTGTCCGAGAGACTCAGCGATCCGGTCGATCTCCTTCGGTCCCTCGCGTAGCCCTAGTAGGTTATACAAACGCAGGTAAAACTTCTCTGTTGAAACAACTTACTGGAGCTGGTGACCCCCAGGACTTACTTTTCGCTACCCTCGACACTACGACGCGGCGTGCGTGGCTCGGGCCTGATTATGATGAAGCCACCGGAAAAGGAACGGGTGAACCAAAAACTTGTTTGGTTTCCGATACTGTCGGTTTTATTCGAAAACTTCCACATCAGTTGGTGGCCGCCTTTCGAAGTACTCTCAGTGAGGTCAGGACTTCGGACGCTCTATTGGTGATCTTAGATGCCTCGAGCCCTGACTTGCGCGATCACCTAAAAACGGTCACTCAAACCCTAAGAACGATCGGATGTGAAGATGACTTTGACGCGCAGCCACGTATTTTGATTCTCAACCAAGTTGACAAGATCTCGCGACCTCGGCGACTAGATCTGGCGAGGCATTTTCCTGGGGCGATTCAGATGTCGACTCGTGATGGTCTCGGGATCGATGAATTAAAAGACTGGCTTCGAGAACTTATGCCCGGACCACCCAAACCTAGAGATCTTGAATGGTGGGAGCGAGGGGAATCGATACCTACAATTTTTAGAGATGCTCAGGCATCCTTCGAGGAAGCCAAATCTTTTTGAAGCCGTGTGAGTCCCCAAAGTAGGACAACCGCAAGGACCATGCGAATAGCAAAAAACTGCACACTAAATCGATGAGCTTGATCGCGACTTCGTAGCAACTCCTCTTGATAAGGTCCCATCGGTGAGGGAAGAGATCCAAGAGTCGCCATCGTCGAGTCTAATTTGGGAGTCAGAATGAAACTACTGCCTAAGCAAAAGATGAGCGCAGTCAAAATAGCAAAATTCCACAATTTATCGGAAGTAACAGGGAGCGAATCTTTAGATTGGCGTATCCATCGGGGCAGGGCACTCAAGAGCCATCCGCCACCGAAGGCTATCCAAGCCATGAGATCGAGACGTTCGACCATCTGTCCCGCGATAGCACCGGCCGTGGCTCTCGGAAGATAGCCAAAAAGAATCGGAGAAGTGAGTACAAAGCCTATGCTCATACCAAGCCAAAGGGCTAAGAGGATAAAACTGAGACGATCCCATAAAATTTGACGCGGGTGCATCATCCGCCCCATTCGTTATAGGGAATTCCATTTTCTCCTGTGTCTGAGGACCCGCTTCGAACACGCCAGATACCGAGTTCTTGATTGGGAGCATCGGGATCTGAAGATTCTGTTTCGGTTTGCCAGGTATCTCTTGAATTGGTCATCGGGTCAATCGGAATAGATCGAAGATAGCCCATATCAACCAAGGCGCTCAACGAACTTGGGTAGCGCCCTCGATCCGCTCGATGTTGCTCTAAAGCGTGATTGAGCTGAAAAAGATTCTCGCGCAAGACGGCTTCTCGGGCCGTCTTAACTTTGTGTTGATAGCCGACAAGCGCAATGGTGCTCAAAATAGCAATAATGGTGAGGACCGTAAGGAGTTCTAAGAGTGTGAATCCTTTCATGGAACGATGCATTATAGAACGCCTCTTTTTTTCTGGTCGAGTTCAATGGAATCATAGAGGGCTTGAAAATTACCTTCGCCAAAACCCATGTTGCCTCGACGCTGTATGATTTCAAAAAAGAGGGGGCCGATCTGATCTTCTGTGAAGATTTGCAAAAGGTAGCCCGTAGTGTCTCCGTCGATCTGAACACGTAATTCTTCCGCTGTGGTGAGACTCTCGCGTACTTGATAGCCGCCTTTAGCAATACGATCGGGAAGAAGATCATAGTAAGTTTGTGGAATTTCAAGAAAACGAAAACCCTGGCTTCGGAGGGTTCTTAGGGTTTCAAAAATATCATTGGTAGACATGGCAATATGTTGAATGCCTTGGCCCTTATGGCGATTGACGTATTCTTGCACTTGGCTCTTATCATCCGTGGGCTCGTTGATGGGAATCATGATTCGATTATCTGAACTTTGAACGACCTTGCTGTTGAGCCCTGTCCCTAATTGACCTCGAATATTAAAGGTACGAGTGACGACGAAACCGAAAATATCTCCATAAAATTTCACCAATTGTTCCATTTCTCCGGGCCCTACATTATTGGTGAGATGGTCAATCCGAACAAGTCCGGGATGACAGAGGGCCGGGAGAGCGTCCAGGGAAAGGCCCGGCCAGAAAGGTTCGCAAGAGCCTTCTCGTTCGATAAAGTAATTCAACACATCGCCAACACCCTGAATCGCTGCAAAATGAATACGCCCACTCTCTAGGTCGTGAGTTTCGGGAGGAACCACTAGTCGAGCTCCGCGTTTGAGTGCCTCTTTCAAAGCATGATCAAGCGACGTCACTTGGAAATTAAGAGCCCAGGCGCCTTCGCCGTGCTTCTTGAAATATTGACCGGCCCGATGTTCCTCATTGGCCTCGAAAATCAAAATATCCATGCGTTCTTGGCGAAGATGGATTTGACGTCCCCAGGGGGCCTGTTGGCTCGCCACTCGGTCAAATCCCAAGCGTCGATACAACGGTTCAAGTTTTTCGATGGAACCTGTGAGTTGAAGATGGTCAATACGAATCAGATGGAGGGGATTGGTAGCCTCGGCTGCTGAGCCTCTTGTAAAGTCATACGTTGGGTTTGTCATATTCGATAACCTCGATCGATAACGCTTTCCTTTAGGATAACGCTAAGCTTGATGTTCGTCCCCAAGTCGACAGGGGTTCCCCGTCAAGTGCAGATTTAATCGAGGCTTGTCGCGATCACTTTTTCTGTTGTAAAGAATTCCAAGAGATCTCCCTCGGTTAATTGGTTATAACCATCGATACCAATACCGCAGTCTAAACCATTCTTCACTTCGCTGACATCATCTTTAAATCGCTTCAAGCTGATGAGTTTTCCCGTAAAAACGATTTCTTTCTCATGGACAACTCTAACTTGCGCCGTTCGATTCACTTTGCCTTCTGTCACAAAGGAACCGGCGATCACCAATTTACCCGATTTAAACAATTGACGAACCTCAGCGCGACCCAAGGAGGTTTCTTTCTCAGTGGTATCGAGCATACCGATCATGGCAGCTTGAATTTCTTCGGTGACTCGATAGATAACTTCGTGGAATCTTAGATCAACCCCTTCTTCCTTGGCTAATTCAGCGGCTTTACGCTCGGCCTTAGTATTGAATCCAATCACTATGGCTTTTGAAGCTTCTGCTAAGAGCACATCATTCTCGTTGACAGTTCCGACGGCTGTATGAAGAAGTCGAACACGAATCTTGTCTGTCGAAAGTGCCTCGAGTTGTCCCGACAAGGATTCGACCGAGCCCTGCGTATCTGCCTTGATGATCAAGGGGAGTTCTTTAATCTGGCCTTCTTTGATGGTGCTAAAAATATTTTCTAAAGTGACACGTTGTTTTCGAAGATTGTCCTGTTTGGCTTTTTCTTGTCGGAAGCCGACGATGTTTCGGGCTTTATCTTCACTTTCGACAATCTGGAATTTGTCACCCGCAGAGGGAACTTCTTCAAAGCCTAGGATTTGAACAGCACTCGAAGGTCCTACTTGTTTGAGGCGATTCCCGCGGTCATCAAACATGGCTCGTACTCGGCCCATGGTAGACCCAGCGATAAAGATTTCACCCTCACGGAGAGTTCCTTGTTGAACAAGGACAGTTGCAACGGCTCCACGACCTTTATCGAGACGCCCCTCAAGAATACTTCCGCTCGCTGCTGCATCTACCACTGCTTTCAGTTCTTTAAGATCAGCCACAAGCAGAATAGTTTCTAGAAGCTCATCTAGTCCTAACTTAGTTTTGGCACTCACGGATACCGAAGGGACATCTCCACCGTAGGTTTCAGTCTGGATCGAATGCTGCAACAGACCTTGTTGCACCTTATCGGGATTAGCTCCGGCTTTATCCATCTTGTTGATCGCCACAATGATTGGAACATTCGCAGCTTTGGCGTGATTGATAGACTCAATCGTTTGAGGCATAACTCCGTCATCGGCTGCAACCACCAGGATCGCAATATCGGTGACTTTGGCACCGCGGGCTCGCATTTTAGTGAAGGCTTCATGGCCCGGTGTATCAATAAAGACAATACGTCGAGATGCTTGAGTATTTTTATCTTTAACTTCGACATGATAAGCACCAATGTTTTGAGTGATGCCTCCTTTTTCACCCGAAGCTACCTTAGTCTCCCGAATAGCGTCCAACAATGAAGTTTTACCATGATCGACATGACCCATGATGGTAACTACAGGGGCACGAGGACTCTTTTCTCCTTGAACATCAGCTTCTTCAGCAATGATTTGAACATCTTCTTCGAATGAAACAATGTCTGAAAGATATCCAAATTCTCGAGCGATTTCTTTAGCGAGTTCCGTATCCAAAGGTTGATTAATGGTGGCCAGTATGCCTCGATGAAAAAGTTTTGCCATGACATCCTTGGCGGGACGCTTGCATTTTTCAGCCAATTCTTTAACGGTCACCCCTTCGGACAACATCACAATGCCAATTTCTTCTTGGATATATTCTTCCGCAATTTCTTTAACGCGGGAATGAGGTTGGCGAAGTTTGAGCTCCATCTCCTCGGCTTCTTTAATCTCTTTCTTTTTCTTCCGGCCTCCAATGCTAAGAGAACGGCCCGGCCCCTTGAGTGTGGCGGGATCTACAGGCCCTGTTGGAATATTGATTCCCGGACGACCCCCGGGTCCACCCGGACGACCTGAGCCCATGCCCGGACGACTACCCGGACGACCTGAGCCCATGCCCGGACGACTACCCGGACGACCCCCCGGTCCACCGGGACGACCTGAGCCCATGCCCGGACGACCTGAACCAGGAGTTCGGGGTGTAGGGAGCGTAATACGACCGAGATCTTTTCTGGGTTCATTAGTTGGAGTGCCTTGACTAATTTTGATGATGCTTGTGGTATCCGGTTTGTAAACTCCGATTTCCCCACGAGGAGGTAGGTATCTAGGTCGACCTGTTGGAGTGCCGCCGTGTTTCACTTCACCCTTTGAGGTATTCGTAGCCGTTTGTAACTTAACGGTCGCGGTGGAATGAGGCTGGGGCTTGGGTGCTTGAGGAACAACCAAACGGGGCGGTAAAGATTTGACTAGCGTAGGGATTGTTGGTGTTGGAGTGGCATGATCCAAAGTAGGTTCAGAGGTCTCTACTACTTGGAGTGAAGAGGCCTCTTCTACGGCAGGCGGGCTCGCTTTTTTAACCAGTATTTTGGGAGGCATAGAAGTCACAGGTGCCTCAGCTGCTGGAGCCATAATTTTTTTAGTGACTTTAACGGGGGGTTTCCCGATCGTCTTCGGAGCCTCGCTTGAGCCTCCTGACTGAAGAATCTTTTTTACTTCCGCAACTTGATCATCAGACAAGGCAGAGCTATGGCTTTTCTTGTCGGCTAATCCCATGCGATTCCTAAGCACATCAATGAGATCTGCATTTGTCATTCCCAGCTCTTTAGATAATTGGCTGATACGGGTCATGGAAATGGGCTACCTCGCTTGAAATAATGTAGGTTGAAAAATTAGGATATATCTTCCGGAGCTGAAAGCGGTGCTGTCTCGACCACGGTTTCTTCTGCAGCGGCTCGTTGCTGATCCGCATGAGACCGCACGTCAATGTTCCAGCCCGTCAATTTGGCAGCTAAGCGGACATTCTGTCCACGTTTACCGATGGCTACGCTGAGTTGATCATCACTGACGATTACTTCAACACGTCGCTCTTCTTCACTCATGATATTGACGCGAATCACTTTGGCTGGATTCAAGGCATGAGCAATGAATACCGCTGGATCCTCGTCATAGCGAACGATATCAATCTTTTCTTTTTGGAGTTCACGGATGATGGCTTGTACGCGTGAACCTTTCAGGCCGACGCAGGCTCCTACGGGATCAACATCGGGGTCCAGAGAACGGACAGCGACTTTAGCTCGATCACCTGCTTCTCGCACACAATTGGTGATGAGCACGGTTCCGTCGTGAATTTCGGGAACTTCATTTTCAAAAAGTTGAACCAAAAGCCTAGGATCAGTTCGGCTGACTTGAACTTGAGCATCTTTGGCATTTCGATCGACGGCAATGATGACGACTTTAATTCGTTGACCTTTATCGAAACGATCTCCTCGAAGTGTGTCGGTCCGACGCAAAATAGCTTCAACTCGATCCACCTCTAGGAAAACGTTATTCTTCTCAAAGCGTTTAACTTCGCCAACCACAACTTGCCCAATTCGTTGAACAAACTCGGTGTAGATATGTTCACGTTCAGATTCGCGGAGCCCGTGAATGAGAACTTGCTTCGCTGCTGTTGAGGCAATGCGACCTAAGACGGTGGTATCCTGCGGCAACCAAACGGTATCGCCCTCTTCGGCATCAGGATTACCTTCCTTGGCTTCCTGAAGGCTAATTTCTAAATCTTCTTCTTCCACCTCTTGAACGACCGTTTTTAGTGCATAGACATAAAACTCACCCGTACTTCGGTCCATTTCGGTTTTGAAATTTCCATAAAAATCTTGAGCGTTATAGTGTTTCTCAGCTGCCCGCGAGATGGAATCTTCGACAGCAGTAAAGACCTGCTCTTCAGTGATGCCTTTCTCGGCCGCAATCATGCGGATATGTTCGAAAAAAGATCTTTCTACGTTGCCCATAAATCCTCCTGTATTTAGGCTTCCCCGAGACTTGTCTCTGTCTCGGCTTGAGGAAGGGCGGTGATCCGCCCTTGGAAATGTTTTGGTGGGGGGGTACTTGCTTCATCAAAAGGAGCAAGTTTTGCTTTATCAATTAAATTAAAAGGAATAGTTTTAATTTGACCATCCTCTTCAATGGAAAATTCTGTTGGCGTCAGAGATCCGATCCAGCCCTTGAATTTTTTTTGACCGTTGATAGGGCGTGTGGTCTGAACGCGAATGAGTCGACCGGCAAATCGCAAAAAATGATCGGGTTTGACCAAGGGACGCTCCATACCTGGACTCGAGATTTCGAGCCCCCATTGTTCTCGGACATTAGGAAATTCCACATCCATCCAAGCCATCAAAGATTCATGTACCTTCACGCAGTCCTCTAAGTTGACCTTCTTTTTGGGATCTTTGGCTTGGAGATGGTCAACATAGAGTCTCAAGGTGTCTTGTCCGTTTTGACTTGCTCGCTCGAGCGCCAAGAGTTCATAGCCCAGGAGGGCTATTTGGGCTTCGAGACGAGGTTGGAGTTGGGTGAGATTGATCATAAAAATTTAGAAAAAAAAAGGATGGGAAAACCCCATCCGTCTGATGCTGACCGCATCGAGTCGAATTGTCTTCATCAGTGTATCCCTAGGAGGCTACAAACTCAAGAGCAAGGACCTAAACAGCCCTATTTCTAGAGGACTTTACAAAGAGGCCACAAATTTAACTTAGGACCTTAGAAGTCCTATTCAATAATAGAGTCAATGGCTCAGCTTCTCGATGGAAAAATCGCCGCTCAAAAAATTCTCGAGACGGTTCGGGAAGGGATTGTCACGTCGACCCAATATAATTTCAGAAAACCCGGATTAGGAGTCATCGTCGTCGGAGATAACCCTGCCAGCCAGGTGTATGTGGGCCACAAACTCAAAGCTTGCGAATTGGTTGGTATTTTCAGTAAAGAATATCGACTCCCTTCCTCGGCCTCGATGGAAGAGGTGAAATTAGCCATAGACGAGCTTAATCGATCTGCCAATATTGATGGGATTTTGGTCCAAATGCCCCTCCCATCTCATTTGGATGCGATTGATCTGGTGAATCGTATCGATCCCCTAAAAGACGTCGATGGTTTCACACCCCACAATCAGATTCTATTACTACAAGGACGCCCGGGGCTCTTCCCGTGTACGCCATTAGGTGTGATGCGCCTTCTCGAAATGAACAATGTTTCGCTTCGAGGAAAACACGCAGTCATTTTAGGCCGCTCCATGATCGTGGGCAAACCTCTTTCGGCGATGATGCTGGATGCAAATGCGACGGTGACCGTGACTCATTCTCATACCGAACATCTCAAAGAGATATGTCAAGAAGCGGATATTTTAGTCGCGGCTATTGGACGCCCGGGTTTTGTTCAAGGGTCTTGGATTAAGCCCGGAGCTGTTGTAATAGACGTGGGGATTAATCGTGTGACCAATCCCGCACAAGTCCCGTATCTCAAGGCCTCCGAGCCTGAGCGCTATAGCCAATTGGTCAACAAGGGATCACTTTTGCTGGGGGATGTTCGCTTTGGTGAAGCTGAAAAAGTAGCCTCGTTTATCACCCCTGTGCCCGGAGGTGTAGGACCCCTTACCGTTGCGATGCTTATGAGCAATACGCTGCATGCCTATCGACTAAGGAAAAGATAAAAATTTCGTTCGCGAATCAAATTTTCTTTTTCCAGACTCGGGCTTTTAGTGAAGATCCAGAGGGTTGCGCACTTCGGCTTCCCTTGATTTGAGATGTCGCTCTTTTAAACTTATTAGTAGGGCGAGTATGCTCTGTGCTTGTGATAGGACGTAACGCTGTTCGTTCATTGAATTTCTTCATTCGATTCACGCGTTTCTTTTTTTGATCGTCCGTGATGTGTGGTTTATAAATACCGACGTCCCCCTGGATACCCGTCTCCGCGCGGTGAAGTCTACGTTGATTACGAAGTAACTCTAAAACGCGATTAATATCGTAGGGGCTTTTGGATTGAACGGTAATTTGTTGCCCCGTCACGGGATGAGTAAAACCGAGGAGTTCAGCGTGCAAGGCTTGACGATCGATCAGAGGACTTTCTTGTCCATAGACCTGATCGCCTAAGAGCGGGTAACCTCGATCGGCAAACTGGACTCGAATTTGATTGCGTCGACCCGTCTCGAGTCGAATCTCTAAAACGGTATGTCCAGGTAATCGTTCAATCACACGGTAATGAGTAATCGCTTCTTTAACTCCCATCGTGGGCGTTTTGCCTTTGACCACTTTCATTCGAAGGGTTTTGGCTTGTTCCATTAATTGATCGCGCAGCGTTCCACTATTTTCGGGAAGCTCCCCCACTAAGATGGCTTTATAGATACGTTGGATCTTATGTAAATTGAAAAGCTTTTTGAGACCATGGAGCCCCTCGGGAGTTTTAGCAAACACTAAGACACCACTCGTAAACTTATCGAGTCGATGAACGATATAGAGTTCGAAGCGACGAAAGCCGCGTAGGCGGTAATGGTCCGAAATACGATCTGCAAGAGACGAATCGTGGGGATTGTCGCTAGGCACCGTTAGGAGACCTGCGGGTTTGTTCACAAAAATTAAGTGCTTATCTTCAAAGAGTGTCTCAAACGGAGTAGCATCGATTTTGGAGCGTGTAGGAATTAATTCATAGACGCGTTCTGGATCATAGTCGACCCGTATGGTTTGGCCAGGTATCAATCGATGGCCATGTTTTTGAATGACTTCTTCGTTGACCCAGACACATCGGCCGTCGATCAGCCCTTTAGCTTGTCGGTGACTCACGGATAATATTTTTTTAACTTCCGCCGCTAAGGCAATTGCTTCAGTAGCGGACCATTGTTTTTTTAAACGTGCCATATACCCTCACTCACTGAACGTCCTGTAAACGTTGGGTGGAATCTAATGAAACCATTCTTTCTTTAGTAAAGATATCTTTTTAACAAACTAAACAGAAAAATAACGAGCTTGAGGATGCCAGGCTATTAATGCGCTCGTTGAAAACTCGGGATCCATTTGAAAAGATTCTGTCAGCTCAACGCCAATGTGAGTGGCATCTAAAAGATCAAGAAGGGGTGCATTACCTTCAAGATCAGGGCAGGCGGGGTATCCAAAAGAAAAGCGAGAACCCTGATATCCCTGAGCATAAAGTTGACGGCGCTCAGAAGCATCCTTACCGTCGATACCTAATTCTTTCCGAATTTGGGCATGTAGGAGTTCCGCATAAGCCTCGGTTAGTTCTGTCATGAGTCCGTGAGCTAAAAAGTATTCTGAAAACTGACCCGTGCTATACAGTTTTTGGGTAAATGCTGCGGGCTCGTGACCTAAAGTAACCAATTGACACGCCCCCACATCCAGCTTCTCGCCGGAAGGATTGAAAAAGTCGGGAATACTGAGTCGTCGTCCATGGTTCTGACGTGGAAAGGACATGGTTGATAAAACTTTCTTGGATTGGGGGTCAAGCCATTCAAGATTTTCTCTTTCTGCGTGGACGGGAAAGTATCCATAACGAGCCTTGGGATGTATGAAATCAAGTTTGAGAAGTCGCTCCTTCCATTCTTGGAGTTGAGGCTCTACTTTTTCTTTTTGGAGCTTACTAAACGCTTCAGAACTTAGCGCGCCTTGTGAATAGCCCCATCGATGATGAATCAAAACCCATGTATCAAGATAGGACCATAGTTCCTCTAGGGACGCCGTATGCGTTTTCACTCCCCAAAAAGGAGGTAAGGGAACCTTGTCTGAGCGTCGGACCCAAGAGCTCTGCCCGGACAAGGTTAGATCGACAGCCCGTTGCCCTTTTTCAATAATTTTAAGTGTAGGTTTTTCCTGTGTCATCGTAGATTCCTGGGGCGTAGGGGATAAAGAACCCTCTTTCAACCCCTGCATTAAACGCAAACCCTCAAAAGCATCGGAGGCATAGTAAACAGGCCCTTGATAGGTCTCTCGACACGTGGTTTCCACATAATTTCGCGTCAGTGCAGCGCCACCTAAAATCACGGGGATATCAAATCCCTTCTGGCGCATGTAAGCTAAATTTTCTTTCATAATGACCGTTGATTTAACCAATAATCCCGAAAGTCCAATAGCATCTGAGGGCCATTCGGCATGGGCTCGAAGAATATCCTCTATAGGTTTCTTGATCCCGATGTTCTTAACTTCAAAACCGTTATTGGAAAGAATGATATCCACTAGATTTTTGCCAATATCATGAACATCGCCCTTAACGGTCGCCAAGATGATCCGACCTTTCGTCGAGCTACTCTCTTTAGGGAGCCGAGGTTCGATGACAGTAATAGCTGCTTTCATGGCCTCTGCACTCTCTAGAACAAAGGGAAGTTGCATTTCACCCGAACCAAAACGCTCACCCACAATCTTCATGGCCCCCAATAAAACTTCGTTGATAAGCCAAAGAGGATCATCGCCTTGATCGAGAGCCTTTTGCACGTCGATGACAATACGTTGTTTTTCCCCATCAATAATCCCCAATTCAATCCTTTCCTTCAAGGGAAGGGACTCATCTATGTTTGTCTTTGCGCTTT